>Ga0209611_10010481_pt1 | contig 13642 bp, 12 predicted proteins | sample S1TSphgellanicum_3_FD_187693 | JGI IMG/M metagenome (GOLD analysis project Ga0209611, IMG submission 187693) | Host-associated microbial communities from peat moss isolated from Minnesota, USA - S1T2_Fc - Sphagnum magellanicum MG (SPAdes) (version 2) | ecosystem: Host-associated > Plants > Peat... | reverse complement strand
AAAAAAAAAAAAAAAAAAAAAAAAAAAAAAAAAAGTACAGTGGTCAGCAGCAAAAAGAAATCGACTATGATGAGCCCCATCCGACGCCGAATGAAAAAACACAACCCATCCAGTGGACAGAACGACCAACTGGTGCATTGGCGGCTGTTAATTCATTCTAGCCCTTTGTTGCGCACATGTTTTGCACTCCATTCCACATAGTACCCACAACTCCCCGTTGTTTCTCTACACACACATTGCTGAAGCCTTTCACAACCATTATCCTTCTTCTCGATCTCATCAATCAAAAACAACTGTTGCATGTGGTTTTACAACATGCGATCCACCTTCAAGTATGTGCATTGCCTGATTTGGAAGGCATTCCCTCTACTTTAGTTGCAAAAACAACAAGATTGTTAGTCCTTAGCAAGCTTGGTTGTAGAAATTGAAAACCTAAAATCGCTTTTCACCTTCAAGTTCCAAAGTTGCCTTGAGTGTTTCGTGTTTGATGCATTGTGTGCTTACACCTAGAGATATTTCTTTTTTCTTCATTCTTACCTCCATGTGGTTGCAGGCATGATGCACATTTTGGACTTGTGCCATCTCCCAAGGGATTGTTATAGCCGAACCACTTTCTTGATATGTGTTTTTCCACGTTTCTTTCATGCAATAATATTAATCATTTTCCATTATACTCGGCCTTTACTCTAAACCAAATCCTTGTAATTGAAAAGGTATGCAACATCACTTTGCACTAGCTGTTGTACCATTTTATTTTATTTTTGCTTCTTTTCAAAGTATTTTTGTTGATCATTCTTGTACCAAGGCATGTTGGTGGAACCATAGAAATGTGTTTAGGCCATGTAATTGGACCATAACCTTGTAAAAGATCCCCCCTTTTATTGTACCTCAAATTAACATGTAATAAAAAATACATCCCTATATCACCGTAAAATACTTTTAGGATGTGACTAATTTGGTGACTATCGTGACTAATGGGACATATCTCATAAATATATATTTGTGTGCATATTAATTATGTGTATGTATATATAATGTTCATATAATGAATCTAAAAATTAATATTTGAACTCTAAAATTTATTATTCAAATCTGAAAATTAATATTTCAGTTCTGAAATTTATATATATTTGAATTGAAAATTTTATATTTTAATTTAAGAAATATTTGTGTGACTTGAATTTTTTAATTGCATTCTCTTTTTTTTAATTAAAAATTATTATTTGAATCTAAAAATTGTTATTCCAATTTTAAAACATTTTATTTCAATCTAAAAATCAATATTTGAACTCTAAACATTGTTATTCAAATCTGAAAACTGATATTTCAATCTTGAAAATTCTCATTTCAATTCTGAAATTTATATTAAAACCTGAAAATTATTATTCCAATTCTGAAACATTTTATTTGAATCTAAAAATCAATATTTGAATTTGGAGTTTTAAATATGAATTCTTAAAATTTTTAGTTTTATTCAAAAATATGTGTTTGAGTATAAAATTATAATTCAAATTACGAAAATTATATTTAAACATTAAAATTGATGTTTCTATTCTGAAAATTACTATTATATATATATATGAATATTAATAAATATTTTAATTTTAAAAACTGATATTGGAATTCTTTGTTTAATTATTTGAATTTAAAAATTATTATTTCAATTCTAAAAATTAATATTTCAATTTTGAGTTTTTAAATTTAAAATTTTATTTCATTTGAAACTTGAAATTGCAATTCCAAAGTGTTATTTTGGAATCTCAGAACTAATATTTCAATTCAGAAAATTATTAATTGAGTCTAAAAATGGACATTTCATTTTTGATCTGAAAACTGACATTTCAATTCTGAAAAATTTTATTTAAATTCAAAGACTTATTTCATCTAAAAAATGATATTTGAATTCTGAATTGTTTTTCTGGAATCTAAAATTAATATTTCAATTCCAAAGATTATTGATTCAATTTGAAGGTTTTCTTCTACTAGTTTTATCCATAATGAATCACTTTTATAAATAATTATAAATGATTACATTTATTACTTATAAATTACACTAAATAATTAATTTTTAAAACATAGATTTTTACATTATATATTTTATGGTCTTAAAGTAAAAGAAATTAATTACTGTAATTAATGTTACATTATTTAAAGTCATTGTAATTGCTTCAGATAATAATTAATTATAATATACGCATAATTATTTTTTAATTGAACATAATTATTCCCAATCTGTAATTTATACTGTAAAATCAATGTACACACAATATATAACTTACAATTTCTCAACAGCCATAGGGCTTCATGTTTATGATTCATGAAACATTACCAATACTACAACAAAAGGTGTCCCTATACGCCAAGTGATTTCACTAGATTTTGAATGAACGAGGACTAGTGAAGAAACAACGAATTCATTAGTATGGTGAACGAGGATTAATGAAGGAGTGAATTCATTGGTCATTGCTTTCTTCCACTTGCCTCTTTTTTGAGCTTTTTAAAACTATATTTCCTTAATGTTTTTTTGCAACCTTTGTTGTTTTTTCTAATTGCTTCAAAAGTTTTTTCAAATTTAGGTAATGGAAAAGATATCTAAAAGGAAGAAGAAGAATAATCAAAAGATGGAAATGGTGGACCTTTTTCTGGAGACCTAGACTAGAAAGCAAATTAATTGTAAAACTCTATTGTGCTTTTTGTCTTTCTTCTTTTTCTTCTCTCAACTTTTTTAATCTCTCTTTGGATTGTCTTTGCAATTTTTCAACAAAACTTTCTTCTACATTCATTCTGGAACAAAAAATGATAGAAGCTTGTTTGCAGAAATGAAAAGGAAGAGGCCCTTTATTGTTTGTTGCCTTCTGAAATGTAATCATTTCATTTTGTGAAATAACATTTCACTTTTTACTTTAGGGTTAGTGTTTTAATGATTTGTCCCTTTTCTTGTTTTTTTGACACATGTCGACTTTTTACTAAGTTCATATTGACAACAATATGGGCTACAATTAATGCCAATTGACCTAGAAACTTTATGGACCTAGCATTCGATTATTTTGATGACAATGTTAAATATGATGACTCACTATTGTCTACACTATATACTTCTTTTGTCCTATGTTGAGTCATCACATGTTGATAGAGTTTTGTTTTAATGTGATAAACTTATTTGACCTATAGTCTAGCGACTTTGAAATTGTGTAGTCATAGTCTGAGAATATTTTCATAACCTGCTAACTCATCATATTTACTCATGCTTCTTTTGATGCTATTGTTTAATCAGTATCAATAATCTTTATTGTTCTATGATCTTTTGAATGTTCATCAAATTTATCTTCCCTATGGTTTGAATCTATGGACTTTAAAAACGTCTGATATTTTGAACTCTGAATCCCCTTCAATGTTTGATCTACATATTTGTATGGTTTCAACTTGTTAACATTAACCAATATTGGGTTTGGTTCAAAATTGTTAACATAAATAAGAATAATATTATTATTGGGTAAACAATATTATACCTTGAATGGACCAAACCAAGTTTTTTTGAACTTACCCAGGTGTGTATTTTCTCCCTTGGGAAACGACAAAACATAATCTCCAAATTGGAACTTATTTTTTGTGTTTTTTGGTTGACTCCATAAAATTTGCTCCATTAGTTTGCTCCAACATTGTTCTAAGCTTCCAATTTGTTTTTTTGTAACTTCTCCAATTTTGTAATTCTTGCAGTTTGTACTTTGGTTGGTTCTACATCTCTATGGTCCCCACTAATAGTTGATAGAACATATTTTGTTGGCATAAGAGGATGCAAACCATATATTAATTGGTAAGGTGTATATCATGTTGCCACCTTGTAAGTAGTCCTATATGAAAACAAAATTGTGGACAAATGTTCATTCTAGTATGTTCTTTTATCATTGATTAACTTGGTCAATAATCTACCAACGACTTTGTTAGTAAACTTTGTTTGTCCATTTCCTTGTGAGTAATAAGTAGTAGAACTAACATGCTTTAATAGAAACTATTTTGTCAAATGTTTGATTATATCATTAATGAAATGTACTCCTTGATCTGTAATTATGGCTGGAGGACATTTGAATCTAGTTAGAATATACTCATAGATAAATCTAGTTATAAATACTACAATATTGTTTTTGAATGCCTTTGCCACCCACTTGGTTGTATAATCTGTAGCTACCAAAATATATTTGTTTCATGTTAATTTTCCTATTGGTTGAATTGGACCTATAAAATTTAAACTCCACTTCATAAAAGGTTCCTTTAGAGGCGTTGTTACCAACTTGGTTAGACTTTTTGTTTTTAGTTTTCTAATTTTCTAACAATTGTCACAACTTCTATAAAATTCATGAGTATCCTTCAATAAAGTTGGCCACTAATAACCTACATCTAGAATTTTCTTTGTAATAATATTTTTAGCAAAATGTCCTTTTGCCACTCCTTCATGTAGTTCTTTAAAAACAACCTATGATTATGAGGCAGTCAAACATCTATGCATTTTGTTGTCTTGTCCCACTCTGAACATTATTCCTTCTTTTGGAGGAAAAGGTTTTGCCTTTTTAGCTAACTTTTATTTTTGAGTTAGGTTTAAAGTTTTTGGCATATGACTTGTTTCCAAGTAGCTTTTCACATCTTGCATCTATATAAGTTTTATAGAAAATAATGATGCATCTACAGTTTGATTTAGGACTCCCAATGCTTTTGAACTATTTAGTAATCTAGATAAATCATAAGTTACCACATATGTTTTACTAGGCTTGTAGATTATTGTGAATTCATATTCCAAAAATAACAATAGCCATTTGGTTATCCTTGCAAACACCTATGGTTTGTTGACCAAGTATACCAAAGCCATGTGGTATACATAGAAAATAAACTTGTTTCCCAACAAAAAATGTTTGAACTTAAGCAAAGCATAAACCATTACTAAGTTTTTTTTTTTCTGTAGTAGTATACTTCTGCTATATTTTATTTATTAATCTAGAGACATATACTATAGGCTGGTCATACTTACGGGTTGGGTTTTGTGCCAACATTGCACCTGTTGCCAATAATGATGCATTTGTGTGCACTTGAAATTCCAACTACCAATTTGGAGGTATCAAAATTGGTGTTTCCATATATCTTTGTTTGATTTGAACTTAGGTTTCCTAGCATTTTGTGGTTTAGATAAATGGTTATGTCTTCCTCATTAGCTTTGTAATTGATGCCATGATAAAGGCAAAGTTATTGATGAAACATGTATAGAACTAAGCCATACCATTAAAAACTTGAATTTGCTATGGGTTTGTAGGTATTGACATATTCATTATTGCCTAAACCTTCTTGGGGTCTGGTATTTTTCCCTCCTTGGAAACTATGAACCTTAAAATCAATCTTGAAAATACCATAAATGCACATTTCTTTGGATTAAGACTGATTTTATGTTCTTTGCATTTTTGAAGCAAAGTCTAAGCTTCATTAAATGACTCTCCATATCACTATAAACCATAAAGTCATCTAAAAATATCTTCATGAATTGATCTAAGTTTTTTCTGAAAGTTCTACTAATTAGTTTTTGGAAAGTTTGTGACCCATTTTTTACACCAAATGGCATCACCATCCATACAAAAGCTCCCCAATTTGTTCCAAGGTTGTTTTGTATCTATCTTTAGGGGCTACAGAAATTTGATGGTATTTTGAATATCCATCTAAAAATGAATAGGTTTCATACCCTACTACAATGTTTAATACTTCATCAAAAAATTGTAAAGGATAAGGATCTTTTTTGGTTGCCTTATTCAACTTCCTAAAATTTACATAGTTTTTAGTTTTCCATTTTTCTTAGGTACTACCACTATAGGTGATAACCATGTAACCTCCTTTATTAGTTGAATGAATCCTATTGCTAATAATTTGTCAATATATTGTTTCATAGTTGCAGCATAATTGAAGTTCAATCTATACCTTGTTTGATGTGTTGGTGGGATTGAAGTGTCTAAATCAATTATGTGTTGAACCAACTTTAGAGGTATGTGTTTTAGATCTTTATAAGTCCAAGCAAACACATCTTTGAACTCCTTGAGTAAAGTCTAAAGCTTTTTAGTTTTCTCCTTTGTTAAATGTGCATTAATTTTGATGCATTATGGATTTGCCTTTGTTCCAAGATTCAACTTAAGAAGTTGTTATTATTTAGTCAAAGTCCAACTTGCTATCTAAAGATTTTGTACTTGTATTTTGGTTGGTGTCTCATCCATTTCAATATCAGCTTGGCTATGATGATGATAGGTTTCTAAATAAACCTTATCTCGAAGTGATATTTCTAGTTTGACATAAAAGTCTTCTAGTTTTATTGTTGAAAGCACCATTGCTCTTGCTCCTTGATTTGATGTTCCCTGTTGTGGTTCAGATTCTTCATTCACTCTAATTTTTAACACTCCAATATTGAACAATGAAATTGTTCCTTTGAGCTAGTGATTGTACCAATTGAAAACAAGTATGGTTCTCTCTCAAAGATCAAATCTTCTTCTTCATTTGTTAACCCTTCTAGCAAGTCATAACAAACAAGTATTTCGGGCTTTCTAGTTTATGTTCCCAATTTCTTCTTAACTCATGTTGTTCTAACTGTTCCGTTACCTTGAACAATAATGACATTGTTGCCCCAATCATGTGTAACCTTTGCATCTATAAGCCAAGGTATTCCTAATAACATAAAATAGCTAAAATCTACCACACTATTTTGCAAAATAGTAAATGTGGCTACATATGATATGCCATGTATGTGAATCTTCAAATTTTTGATGATTCTTAAAGGTTTGGTCATATTTCGATATGCCATTATGAGTTGGTCTTGGTTTGGGTAAATCTAATTCTATTCCGAGGTTCTCTGTTATGATATTGACATTTGCTCCTCCATTTAACAAAAAATACTCAATAATGTTCTTCCCAACTTGTACTTGGATAATGACCATCTGGTTATCTACCTCTATAACTATAAAGTGAACTCCAGAATGTGTCTCAATCACTCTGGCAACACTAGGATCTTATATCGTTTTAGTAGTTATATGAAGTTCTTTTGGCTTTAGATTCTGCCACATATTTCTTAAAATCTAGTGTTATCTTAAGTAGTTAATCTAACCTCAAGGTATAGGTAGTTTCCAACATCTATTTACTAATATCTTGGAATATATGTTCCATAGACATAATTTTGTTATTAAAATAGTTGACAAACTTTGTGGTACAATTAGTTTTGTAGACACCTCTACCTCTGGTAGTCCTGCCCAACTTATATTCCATTGTGTTTTTTCCTTTTGATTCAGATTTTTTGGTGGGTCTTCTACTTCCATCTCTTGTATTATCTTGACAAAATATTGTTATATTTTATATTTTTTTTCCTAGCCCATAACATATTTTTTCTTGATTAGTTTTTTATCCTTGAAGACTTGTTATTTAGTAACCTTTCTCTTGGTAATAGCCATGTTGACATCCACTATATGAATTGAAGGATCGGAAACCTTGGGCGCCATGATAGATGGTTTCTTTACAGTCTTCATTCTTTTGTTTTTAAACATATTCTACATGTCACTCTACCTAAAACAATCTATGATCTTGTGTCCATTGTCACCACAAATATGACAAGAATACTTCATAGGTCTTTATACTTTGATATGTTGAATGGTAACCTTAGAAACTACAAGAATAGATTGTTCCTTTCTTTTGACTTTGCATGTTTCAACATTGTGATTTGTTCTATGATAGTTTGTACAATACATTCTTGTTTTCTTTAGAACTATTTAAGGTTTTTGAGTTAATATTGTCTTACTATTATGTGGTATTAACATATTACTTATAGCTTTTACTTCATAAATTCCTTTTTCATAAACCAAAGTTGTTTCCTTATGCTACTATAGGGTTTCTCTCTTCATGCATGTTGGTACTACACACAAATATGGTTGTAATCTAGATATGAAAACAATAGTTAGGAAACTATTTGTTATCTTGTGTTGAAAACTTTTGGTTAACTTCAATAATCTTTCATAATAAACTGTCATTCTTTCATTCTTCTCTTATTTCATGTCTTTCAACTACAAATAGACTTGCTCAGCATTCTGAACTGTTTTGAACCATTTAGAAAAAACTAACTATAATTTTGCAAAAATACATTTTGAGCAATCTCCCATGTAATTATTACACTACTTAAACATAATATCTCTAACGGTAAAATAAAGCAAATTAATAATTTTTGCATCTTATGTTTCACCATTTGCTTTAATGGTAGCTTTAAAAACTCTGACATGAGCATATGGGTTAGAATTTTTCACATACTTAGGGTAGTTAAGTGGCCAACGATAAGGCTTGTTTGGTGGTAATGGTGGTATGCCTGGATTCATCATTAGCAATCCAAAATAACCTTAAGGTCATGGAGGTCTTGGTGGTTGTAGTGGACTTGATCCTCCTCCTCCTCCTCTTAGATCTAATGGCTATTTAGCAAAAACTGTGTTCACCTCTTTTGGCATTTTATATACACATTGACAAGTTGTGTTCCCTTTAGAGTTTGTGGTCTGGACTTCATACCAACAATAGTATGGGTCGGTGTTGTTACAAATGGAGCTTCAATAACTATAACCATAGACTAAAACATGGCCACAAAATATATTGGTATAGATCTTACCGATTCCATTCTGAAATTGGAAGCTCCTACATAAGTAATTCCAACATTGTTATGATGTAACAAATTTGGTGCAAGAGCTACAGAAATAGGTATTATATTTCCCATAGTCTAAGCTCTCATTTCCACTTTGTTATCTCTCGATATCTTTTTTTTGAGTCTATATGAAAATTTGACCTTCTCATGGTATAAATCCTATGGTTCAACATGTCCATGGTTTTTTGCTTTTGTAGGTTTTAGATTTAAATTCTATAAATGTTCAACAAATCTTTGCCTCACATTATTTTCAATAAATGGACATTCATTGATCTAATGTCCAATTTGATGACAATATGTGCATGGTGGAAGGTTAGGTCTTGGAACTTTATTCACATTATGAATTCCTCTCCTCCAATCCGTTGTGACTCCTCTAACAATGCTTCCACACTGATGATTATGTTTAGGTTCACTATATCTTACTTTAATAACTAATGGTACAGCTTTTATTACTCTTGGTTCTATTCTTGGTAAGATTGTAATTTTTTCTTTATTACAAATACTGGCTCAACTCCTCTCAACATTCTGATGCCCTGAGTTACAACTTTTTATTCATCCACATAATGATTCGGAGGTTAAAAATTATGAATTTTTTGTTCAAATTCTTCATGGTCCTTTCAATAATAAGGAGGTGAAGTAGATTTATACCTTAATACTATTTCTTCCTTTTTCGACCTATTGAGTTTATGTTCTTCTTCATAAATCAATGCATTAAAGTCACGTTGTTGCATTAGACTTGATGACTTTAATGCAACTTTTTGTTGAAGTTTCAATTCTCGACTCATTCATCTAAACTTAACCTATGAGTCTACATTTTCAATCTAAGGTTATTTTCTCTTGGAATTTTGTTATAGATTGTTGGTGCACCTTTGTGTTTCACTAGTTTTCACTTTATGAAGAATTATCAATGTTGCCTTAGGCATATGTGGCTTCACAATTAACTACTTTGCTTAAATTTTCTTCCTAAACAAAAACTTATGATCAAGATTTGAAAAACATGCAAAAAATGAAATTAAAGTTAGTATCAATTTTTAGAAATAAAAATTTCAGCAACAAGACATAAACATTTTGAATTTCAATATGAATTCAGGCCTCGGGATTGTCACCAATACATGAATACATAATTTTTAATCTTATATTCTGACCTAAATCTAGACTAAAATATATCATAAAACTAATATTAATAAAATATGTTAATTCAAATCTACTCATATTTAGTTTTAGGATTAAAATTTAATTAAGTATGACAAAAACATCAAAACAACAAATCTATGGAATTGAAGCTTTTCCGAAAAAAAAAACTCTTGTTTCATACTCCCATAAAACTCAATCTTCTATAATGAATAATTTTCCTATCATTTTCTTCATTCTTCCAAGATATAACCATTAGAAAAAATAGTCCTATGATCTATTCAAATTCAAACGATGACAAAAACTATATGGTTTAGCTAGTAATTCCTCAAACAATAATTAAGTAAGTAGAAATATACTAACTAACTATTACCACGAATAATTACTCCTTTAATAGCTTCCAATGGATCAAAAAACTTGAAGATTTTCACATCCTTGGCATAATAGTTGTGTCAAATGTTACTTGTGGTTGGTAGTGATTTAATGGACTTGCAATAATATTACTCCAATATTCATAATGAAGAGATGCTTCTAATGGCTTGAGGAAGCTCCTTAAGATTTTCACATCCTTGTAATAATAACTTAGTCAAATGTTTCAAATCACCGATTGTTGTTGGTAATGATTCAATGGACTTGCAAAAAGATAAGTCCAATATCGATAATGAACATATGCTTCCAATGGTTTGAGGAAGCTCCTTAAGATTTTCACATCCTTGCAACTTTAATTTAGTCAAATGCTTCAAGTAACCAATTGTAGTTGGTAGTGATTCAATGGATTTGCAACAAGATAAATCCAATATTGATAATGAAGAGATGTTTCCAATGGTTTGAGGAAGCTCTTTAAGATTTGCACATCCTTGCAAATGTAGTTTGGTCAAATGTTTCAAGTCACCAATTGTTGTTGGTAGTGATTCAATGGACTTGCAATTGATTAAGTCCAATATTGATAATGAGGAGATGCTTCCAATGATTTGAGGAAGTTCCTTAAGATTTGCACATCCTTGCAAATGTAGTTTGGTCAAATGCTTCAAGCCAACAATTGTTGTTGGTAGTGATTCAATGGACTTGCAATCGATTAAGTCCAATATTGATAATGAGGAGATGCTTCCAATGGTTTGAGGAAGCTCCTTAAGATTTTCACATCCTCGCAACCTTAGTTCGGTCAAATGCTTCAAGTAACCAATTGTTGTTGGTAATGATTCAATGGACTTGCAACGAGATAAGTCCAATATTGATAATGAAGAATTGTTTCCAATGGTTTGAGGAAGCTCCTTAAGATTTTCACATCTTCCGAACCTTAATTTGGTCAAATGTTTCAAGTCAACAGTTGTTAAGTTCCATATTGATATTGAGGAGATGTTTTCAATGATTTGAGGAAGTTCCTTGAGATTTTCACATCCTTCGAACCTTAATTTGGTGAAATGTTTCAAATCATCAATTGCTCTTGGTAGTGATTCAATGAACTCCCAACGAAAGATGGATTTTGAGGAGATGTTTCCAATGATTTGAGGAAGCTCCTTAAGATTTTCACATCCTACCAACTTTAAGTCGGTTAAATGCTTCAAGTCAGCCATTGTTGTTGGTAATGATTCAATGGACTTGCAATCGATTAAGTCCAATATTGATAATGAGGAGATGCTTCCAATGGTTTGAGGAAGCTCCTTAAGATTTTCACATCCTTGTAACCTTAGTTCGGTCAAATGCTTCAAGTAACCAATTGTTGTTGGTAGTGATTCAATGGACTTGCAATCGATTAAGTTCAATCTTGATAATGAGGAAATGTTTCCAATGGTTTGAGGAAGTTCCTTGAGATTTTCACATCCTTGCAACCTTAGTTTGATCAAATGCTTCAAGTAACCAATTGTTGTTGGTAGTGATTCAATGGACTTGCAACGAAATAAATCCAATATTGGTAATGAAGAGATATTTCCAATGGTTCGAGGAAGCTCTTTAAGATTTGTACATCCTTGCAAATGTAGTTTGGTCAAATGCTTCAAGTCACCAATCGTTGTTGGTAGTGATTCAATGGACTTGCAATTGATTAAGTCTAATATTGATAATGAAGAGATGCTTCCAATGGTTTGAGGAAGCTCCTTGAGATTTTCACATCCTTGCAACCTTAGTTCGGTCAAATGCTTCAAGTAACCAATTGTTGTTGGTAGTGATTCAATGGACTTGCAATCGATTAAGTTCAATATTGATAATGAAGAAATGTTTCCAATGGTTTGAGGAAGCTCCTTAAGATTTTCACATCCTCCTAATCGTAACTGAGTCAAATGTTTGAAGTCACCAATCGTTGTTGGTAATGATTCAATGGACTTGCACAAATATAAATCCAATATCAATAATGTGGAGATGTTTCCAATGGTTTGAGGAAGTTCCTTAAGATTTTGACATCCTCCCAACTCTAATTGAGTCAAATGTTTCAAGTCACCAATTGTTGTTGGTAATGATTCAATGGACTTGCAGAAATATAAGTCCAATTTTGATAATGCGGAGATGTTTCCAATGGTTTGAGGAAGTTCCTTAAGATTTGCACATCCTTGCAAATGTAGTTTGGTCAAATGCTTCAAGTCACCAATTGTTGTTGGTAGTGATTCAATGGAGTTGCAGAAATATAAGTCTAATATTGATAATAAGTAGATGTTTCCAATGGTTTGAGGAAGTTCCTTAAGATTTTGACATCCTCCTAACTGTAACTGAGTCAAATGTTTCAAGTCACCAATCGTTGTTGGTAATGATTCAATGGATTTGCAATCAAATAAGTCCAATATTGATAATGAGGAGATGCTTCCAATGGTTTGAGGAAGCTCCTTAAGATTTTCACATCCTTGCAACTTTAGTTCCGTCAAATGCTTCAAGTAACCAATTGTTGTTGGTAGTGATTCAATGGACTTGCAATCAATTAAGTCCAATATTGATAATGAGGAGATGTTTCCAATGGTTTGAGGAAGCTCTTTAAGATTTTTACATCCTTGCAATCTTAATTCGGTCAAATGCTTCAAGTAACCAATTGTTGTTGGTAGTGATTCGATGGACTTGAAACGAGATAAGTCCAATATTGATAATGAAGAGATGTTTCCAATGATTTGAGGAAGTTCCTTAAGATTTGCACATCCTTGCAAATGTAGTTTAGCCAAATGCTTCAAGTCACCAATTGTTGTTGGTAGTGATTCAATGGACTTGCAACGAGAGAAGTCCAATATTGATAATGAGGAGATGTTTCCAATGGTTTGAGGAAGCTCCTTAAGATTTTCACATCCTTGCAACCTTAGTTCGGTCAAATGCTTCAAGTAACCAATTGTTGTTGGTAGTGATTTAATGGACTTGCAATGAGATAAATCCAATATTGATAATGAGGAAATATTTCCAATGGTTTGAGGAAGCTCCTTAAGATTTTCACATCCTTCCAACCGTAACCAAGTCAGATGTTTGAAGTCACCAATCGTTGTTGGTAATGATTCAATGGACTTGCATGAACATAAATCCAATATTGATAATGCGGAGATGTTTCCAATGGTTTGAGGAAGTTCCTTAAGATTTGTACATCCTTGCAAATGTAGTTTGGTCAAATGCTTCAAGTCACCAATTGTTGTTGGTAGTGATTCAATGGAGTTGCAGAAATATAAGTCCAATATTGATAATAAGTAGATGTTTCCAATGGTTTGAGGAAGTTCCTTAAGATTTTGACATCTTCCTAACTGTAACTGAGTCAAATGTTTCAAGTCACCAATCGTTGTTGGTAATGATTCAATGGATTTGCAATCAAATAAGTCCAATATTGATAATGAGGAGATGCTTCCAATGGTTTGAGGAAGCTCC
>Ga0209611_10010480_pt1 | contig 13643 bp, 11 predicted proteins | sample S1TSphgellanicum_3_FD_187693 | JGI IMG/M metagenome (GOLD analysis project Ga0209611, IMG submission 187693) | Host-associated microbial communities from peat moss isolated from Minnesota, USA - S1T2_Fc - Sphagnum magellanicum MG (SPAdes) (version 2) | ecosystem: Host-associated > Plants > Peat... | reverse complement strand
TGGAGGAGATCTTTGACGCCCTTGGGTAGGCCAAGGTCTTCGACACCTTGGACTTGCATCTTGGTTACCATTAGTTGCCATTGAAAAAAGGTGATAAAGTCAACATAATATTATGGGGGGATTGATCTTCATAGGAAGGATTGTTTATAATAATGGCAATTCTTGCAATTTAGTTTGAAGAATGCCTTTGTAAAATTTCAAAGGGCCATGGATTGAGTGTTGACAATTTTAAAATTTGCCAAATGTTACATAGATGACACCATTGTTTTTAGCCTAACTCCAAGGGACCATAAACATCATTTGCAAAAGGTGTTTGATGAACTTCAAGAACATAACCTTGAGTTGCATCTTAACAAATGTTGATTTTTTTAGGTTTAAGTGGTGTGCCTATGTCATATGATTTATCTTAGTGGATTAGGGGTTCAAAAGATCAAAGTTGAGGCCATTTCATAGGTGCCTTAGCCATTGGATGTTAGTTATTTACAAGCATTTTTAAGCTTGTGGGTGCAAACAAAATATAAGCAGCCATTGTGAGATTGAACTATTGTTTAATTTCCATTGTGGTAAGTGGTTACTTAAGTTAATGTTGAAATTTTTGGATGAACTTATATGAAAATATTGTTGATGTATTGTGGAAACATTTGTCAAAATTTGAAACGAATATAATGAATATGGGATAGATACCCAAAAGGATTTTAAAACTATAATGTAACCTTCTTCTTTTTTTTGTAGATAGGACTTTTTGAAAGAAATGAAATGACATGAAAATGACATTTTTATGGGAAATTTTTTATGTACACATTTACAACATTATAATGAAAAATATTTCTAATAAAAAAAACTTAAAAATTGATTTGGAAATCATGATATTAAACATATTCTACAAAATATTCTATTATTAAAGATTATCAAGGATTTAGTCCTTGTCTCAAATTGGCTCCTTATATCATATTTTGGCCCTTGTGTAATTATTATTAGAAATTTGTCCAAGGATTCAATAATCAAAGGATCTAATAACATTGTCAAACCTTTAACCCAATTGACAAGGATTAAACAAGAATACATAGGGGGTGAAACACAAGACCAAACCTTTCAAGAGTTGAAGGTTCAACTCAATTTACCTTTCATTTTGCAATGACCCATACAAGAACAACCTTTTAACTACACATTGATTAAAATATTTTGGGGTTGGGGTTGGGCTTAACCCAACTTGACAATGATGGTCAAGAATTGATAGTGGCATTCTAAAGAGGTCACTTCCATTTTATTTGAAATGGTGTGCAAAAGAATATAAGGTGCAACTTATTGAAAAAATATATAATTTGTAATTTACTTCAATGTAAATAAGGTGTTTATAAATTCATTATGAAAATATACTTAAAATATACCTAGTATATTTTACAATATATTTATATTATATTAAAAATATGTCATTATTTCATAGCAAACTAAAAAAACCCTTTCATTTTAGGTGTGTCATAAAATATATAAATAATGACTTTTTGAGTGGCATATGCCAATAGGTTGAACAACAAAAAAAATAAAAATGCAATTCATACAACTTGGGGAGTGCCTCATTATTGTTTAGGAGGTTTTGTCATTCATGTGTTATTTTTATGGTAGCCCATTCACTTTGGTTATAAATCATTAACCTTGAATTTTTTTATGGAATTAAATTCACTTAGAGGAAAGTTAACCAAGTGGGTACTTATCCTATAGGAATACGACTTTGACATAGTTCATAGGATTGGTAGGGTTAACCAAGTTGTTGATTGATTAAGTTGGAACCCAAGTTCCAATGAGGAGGATACCATTGGGGTTGTGATATAGATTTGGAGGTGTTACCATGATGGTATGCCTTAACATACCTATGTACCATGTTGGGATGTTTTGGGGATGTACCCTAAACTAACATCGATAACAAAGATTCTTGTAATGTAGACATTGAGTTAAAGGGTGTTGGTGCCTTTGTCATATATGAAAATGCACCTATTATTGCATATTTGTAAATGTAGGTGAAATCCTAGTTATATTGACACCCAAGGAGTTTGACCGGGTTGTGCACAAGGGCAAACAATTCAAATGGGAAGGGCATTCCTCCCTATAAGTGTGGATGGATGGATCAATGTTGGTAATGTTTCACCCAAAATAGTGTGGGGGCTTGTATGACACACTTGTGTGGAATTGGGCCATTTTGGGATTCAATAAACTTACAACTATCTCTAGGCACAATATTGGTGGCGAGTGATGCAATTGTAAATTTAGTAATTTGTTTCTTGATATGTGGTATGTGATTAAGTGTGGGCATCATTTAATGCACCTACACTTCATTTATAGCCATTGCCCATCATGGGGCTTGTTTATTGATGGAGTTTGGATTTTGCCAACTCATTGAGTTTGATAGTGTGATGTACTCAATATGTTTTGGTTATGATCAAACATTTTTTCAAATGGTAGGAGTTAGTGCCATTGCCATATCAAAACAATGAAGGAGTTGCCTATGCATTTTTGGACAAGGTGTTAAATAAGTTTGACATTCTAGTTGAAGTGTTCACCAACCAAGGTATGGAACTCCATGGGGAGTTCCAAAAGTTATGTGAGAAAGCATTGATCGATCATTGTACAACTTCACAACACCATCCTAAGGTAAAGTGGTTAACTAAATGGATGGTGCAAACAATGAAGCGGGGTTTGCATAAGTATGGGTTTCAAAAGGGCATACTAAAAATTGGGATCAATAGCTACCATGGTTAACTATGGGGTATAGGTTCAATCAACAAGTTTGTTTTACATCATTTTTCATTTTACTTCTTACTAAATTTGGTTGGATAACTTTGTTTCAATGTGTAATGCCAATGGCTATGGAGAATTTGACAATTGCTCAAAATTGGAATATTTTAGACTATGTCTTATTTAAGGAGGTGGTTATCAAAATTGAGATTGTAGATTTGAGCCATGAAATTGTGTGTATGTATAACAAACAACATTGATTATGTTGGATGTGATTATAGAACATGTTATTTTGCATGTGCAAAAGGTGTTACCTTCCAAAATGTTATTGTTGAAGGGCTAAGATGGTTAAACATGAAAAAATCATGTGCATAATTGCACACTATGCATCTTCTTAATGTTGATGGCCAAATTGACCCATCTTTGGTAATTGTTCCCATATGTTGTTTGTTGTGTGAGCGGTTTATTATGGTTATCATTATGTTGATTTGTGATTGGTGTTCAAAAGGTTGACATATGGGATGTCTTGTGCCACCATTGGAGGAAGTATCTACTAAAATTTGGTTTTGTCTTTGGTGCATTAAGTAGAATTAGTTACTTATTCATGTGATTAGATAGTATGAATACCTTAAGGATTTTCCCCCATTACAATTCACATTTGGCTAAGGATTTGGGGGACTTGCAATTAGGTAACTAATCATAGGGCTCACATTTGCACCTAGCCTATTGGTTTTTCACCTTATAACTAAAATGTTAATTCTTGGTGGATTTATATAAAGAATTTCATAAACAATCTAGTTTGGAGTGATCTTAACTTTAAACAAGGGGCAGTTTGGAAGTAATGTGTCATTTGAGGTGATTTATGTTATTTGGTTTGTGCGTGTGGATAATCATAGTTGTAGGTGTCAATATGTTAGCATATGACAATTGTTAGTTAATTTAGCTACCTAGTTTAGTCCTAAGTTAAATTAGTGTAGCTAAGTGTGTTTTAGTTTAAAACTTGTTCAAATGTGATTTGAATTCAAAATATTTTGTATGTGGGATATAATCTCAAGTTGTGTGTTCATAAAGATTTTGAAACACACAAGTTTGTTATTGTAGATTTTATGTTTTTATGCATGTTTTGTTTGTGCACAATAAAAAATCCATAAACAAAACTTGTTAATACCTACTCACCTTTCTCTATTTATGCTCTCCTTTTTATTTTTAATATAATGACATGTTTTTCACATCATTGGTGTGTTAGTCAGAATTATGACCTAGCAACCAAAACAAGTTTGTTGTGACTTGTGTTGGGCTATATTTAACTTAACCTTAACCTAGTTGTCCACTTTGATGACCACCCTTCTTGTACACTCTCATTTGTAAACATTCATTGTGCTGCTGGAGGCAGCACATGTTACCTTATGTGGAAGGAAGTTTCTTAAATAATTAAGAAAAATTTGGAATCCAAAATTTCCGAATTTCAAATTTCAAAATGGTTCATCTCTTGCAAGTATATTGCTCATCATAATACCTTGGCCCATGTCATATACCTAACTAACATTAAAAAAACCATACTCAATAATTGTATTTGCCCATATAAACTTGGGCATTACATTGTTGCGCACCACTAGTGACAATCCATTGATCAATTGATGAAAAAAAAAAAGAATTTGATTTTGTGAAAATCAAGTTATATTCAATTGAAAATATTGAATGACATCACATGCAACTTCAATTGAATTGGATTCAATTACATTGAATAAAATTTTTAATTCAATTTTAATTTAACTAAATTCAATTCAATAATTAGATTATGATTCAACCAAAAAGAAATTGGATGCAAATTGGTGAAGAAGGTATTAAAAATCTGCTCATGAATGTGAATCAATAGCAAGGAACACCTCTCTAGAATAGGCAGGACCCGACAGAGCCCCATTATCACCTAAAGGAACAACACCTGCTTCATAGTACATCCTAACATAGAATGTATGATGAATGATGGCAATAACGATAGCAAGCCCATTGACATCCACAACCAGGCATTGTCCTAGTGCAATGTTATGTGTTCAAGTATAATTGAACTATACTTGAGTTCAGAGCGAGGGAAGGCAGATATTATTAATATATTGAAGTACCTTCATTGCACTATTTCAACCTTTGAAAACATTTTCCAAAACCACATGAGCACATGAGAAAAAAAGATTGGCCTTCCAATCATAAGAGTGGAATGTTTTTAGCCCTTCACAGTAGGATGCATGCATTCAAAAATCTACAACATTGAAATAACAAGTTCCAATCTATAAACCCTAAACCCACCCAAATCCCGTTTGAGTGCCCACCCAACGAACCTCTTAAACAGTTCCTACTTGACTTTTGGATCCCTATAGTCTAACCCCATAAATGCTTTAGCAAATCATAATCAGAATTTTGGAATTTTGTGAGAGTATTCTAACCTATTCCCTAAATATTTGTGAAAAAAAACAATGTAGGTTTTTTCACATGGATGTTGGTTTTTTCCAAATGAACATAAGCTTTTCCTAATGGACATAGGTTTTCCTGCTGGACATAGGGGGGGGGGGCCCAGAGTTTCTCCCAACAGATGTTCCTCCCTGGTCTGCCTGATACCACAAGTACCGCTCCTCGTCTGCCCTCACATGTTAATGGGACCAACAACAGCAATTAGGTTGGATTAGCGGAGACTTTCTTTCCAACCTGAGTTCCATCTATTTCTTTTGTGCTAAATGGGTGGTTGTGTGGATGACTGGACACATTCATCAAGAGCGCTTTCAGCTCCTTGTAGAAACAGGCGGCAAAGAAGCTTTTGTCCTTTCCGGTAAATGACACAAGCCCGCTTATTCTCTGACAGCAAACCTTCACTGTTGACTAGGCCCCTGCTTGCATTGCCAAACCCATCATACCCCTCAGATAACTGAACATCAAAACCTTCAAAGTCAGCAGTAACAATAGTGATGCAATCAACAGCTGACCAAAAATCTTAGGAAACAGTGCCTTTTAAAACTCCAGGACCTGACTGGCTTACATTTTTAGAAAAATCACTGCACAGATACCCATTTATCTGACTTTCCTGTTTCTTGGTTCCTGATCTAAACCCACAAGTTGAAAAGAACACATCAAGACTAGTCATTTTGATATAATGCCTTCATCAAGTCTATGAGGCTTGGGATTGCCAGTGAAGTTTTTTGGCTTGCCAGTACTAGAATCAATAACGGGTCTTAGTAACAGAGTAGAACAATTTACCCAGTAGGCTGCAAACGTGCTTGCTTGTCCTTGGCCAGCAACTTGTCATCCGCATCCTCAGGACCCGTTCCCTCATTTATCTCCATCATCCTTTCAACATGACAAGTTCATGCACAGAACTGACTCTAGTTTAGGTGTCAAAACCTTGAACCTCCCTTCGAATCCAAACAATAGTTCAGTTTCTAAAAGACAGACACTTCTTCTGGCGTTCCAAACCTTCCACTGGATTTGAGAATGAACATAAAAAACATGGACTTAGAAAGAACCAAAGAACTGTGTCAGCAGCTAATTCAGTCTCAGATTGCTGTTTTCCATAGCTTCATCACAAAGACAGGAGTGGATAAAAACACATACTTGGATGTGAGGAGGTCTACAAGCAGTTGCAAAGCTCCACGATTTCCACAAACTTGCTCTACAGCTGTCCTTATGTCCAAATCCTTAGCAACTCCTTGACTCACTGAGATCTATCCAGGGTGGAAAACTGTGTGATGGGAAAAGATAATTGAAAGAAAATGGCATATTGATCACAACCAACTTGCGACCATGACAAATCCACAGGATCATAAAGCATGCATCTGATACAGACAACAAATGAGAGAAGAGCCTCACTTCTTCTAGCAAAGAGACAACACAATAAACCTCATCTTCTTCCATAGCCACGATGCGTAATGCAGTTAGAAGATCTTCTGGAAACATCAAGCACTTGGAGTTCTGAGGTGGCTTCGTATCTCCACTTGCAATGGGTTTTTGGGTCTCTAAATGGATTCTGTCTGTAGTGGCTGCTGATGCATATGGATGTCCTTGACCACAGAAACCCATCTTGAGCTCAGATGATGGAAGAAGCCAGCGCAGTGGAAGATTCTAGATATTCAAAACCGACAACTGGTCAACTGCAGATGTAATGCAGAAGGAGAGAAACTGAACATTATCAAGCTTGGCAAAACTGTAGTATAGTGATAGACAAAATCACATTCAACTTTGTAAACAGGCAAGGAGACTAGAATTACCAGTTCTGCAAGGAGCTGGGATTTGGTTTCATTGCAGACACTCTTCTCTAATGCCTCTTTTGGGAAATATATCTGCATTCCAAACAAGCCCAAGAGTTGAAACAGTGACAAAATGGACACCAATTCTCTCTTCTGTGTAGTAGAAATTGTCCAAGTACACGGTGTAAGTCAAAGCCCTTTTTTTGGTGGACAACAAAAGTCCAACAACCTCTGTAGCACTCCAAAGAAATGCTACCAGACCTGAAGAAAATGTCAGTCCAATATTCAGAATCTACAAAGTGCTTAACCGACCATTTAAACCTTGCTCTTTAATCCTGGCATCTTCTTAGCCCTTCTTTCCAGGTAGCACATCAAGATTCCTAGCCCAGTATCTGCATGATGAAATTTTAAGTAGATTGAGGAGTCTGCAAGGAGACCTTGCAGAACAATGAGATGATTATACCATGAGGTAATCATTGGGATTTGTCTCCATCACAAAGCCATAAAGGTAAAGCAGCTCCTGCAAAAATCACCCTTGCCGCATCAGAAAGAAGTGCTACACTGACTGAACAGAAGCCTAACAATTTGGCTTCTATTTGAAACTCAGGTTGTTGATCATATCTATGAAATTGCATGGCAAACTTAACAATAATGCTTTAAAGGTTACTGCTGTGTTTTTTCCCACAAAACCAAAACTAACACAAGAAGAAGGGGGTGTGTGTGATCATAGTCATATGAGTGTAGCTCCCAAAGTATGAGACCATCACCTTTGCCATGAATGCAGTGACTAACCATCATGATTTCATCCTAAACCCTATACCCTGACTTCATCAGCTCATGATGGTGGATGTAGATAAGTATATAATAATATGGGCCAAACCAACTGACCTCATTGCCTTTGTTACCATAGTTGATGTGAATTTCTGAGTTTGCAGTTACACCCAACCCTGGCCCTGCATCAAGCTTTGAATCATGAATGGCCAGCAAGAGCGTAAACTTTGGTATCTGATGCTCTATACAGAACAGCCCCCATTCAGTCATAAGAACACAACTGACTCAAAACTCCTTTGGTTCAGGAAACAAGAGGACAGAAATGACAAGTTTTTCACACATTGGACTAGGGACCAAGATCAACACATCATTGAACCACAAAAGAGTGAAAAAAAAGAGAGATCTTGTGCCCACCCAATTCTATCAGTACCCCTTTCTAAAATTTCTATACTTTCTGGACTTGATTGTACACAACTAGATTGGTCAAAGAATATACATTATAATAGACACCCCAACTCCTTGGTTGAGAGTTGTGACTTGGTAAATTGAAGAGATGGAGTGTTTTCTTGGGATGAGGACCAACACTAAGCACCAGAAGACCTAACATGTTTACAGCTTCAGACTCAATTTCTTTGGTCTTCATCCCTAGTCTATAAAGTCCTCAGGACCAAGACCAAGGGCTCCCAACCAACGGAAGACCAGCATTCAAGTTAATCTTGATCTTGATCCATAGCGACGCATTTACAGGTAATCTCTGCAGTCCACTCTTCACAAAGGATGAGAATCATTAATGATGCATTGTTCTCAGAAGACTGCTATAGACCCACCCTGCACCAACTGTTGGTCCATGTGAAAACACATGTGGGGGAAACAAGGAGAGAAAGATACCTGTCATGAGGTACATGGAATTGGGTACGCCTGTAATACAACCTTCAGGGCCATCAATTTCCCACAATGCTACTGGCATCAGATCTGTATTGCAGCAACAGTTGTCAAATAAATGCAACCCCTCTGGAAAGAGAAAGAAGAGCCAAGAACACAAACTTTGTGATTATCAGGACATGCAATGGTAAAGGAAATTTATACTGCACACTGGAGTGGTGCATTTGATGATGGTTCAATGAGAACACAGTCAAGGCCATGAGAGCTTACCATGGTTGCAAAAATCAATGCCAGGAACTAGTCCTTCAACCCAGACAGACTCTGTAGGGACTTTCATCTCATCTCCATTTTGCATGTCACAGAATCTTTCACCACATTCGCCATCCAGCTCAGCTGCACTTTCTGTGCCTTTCTCATGTCCACTTTCTGAACTTTTTGTCTCCATGTTTTTGGGTTGCACTGCGGTATGAACACCTGAAGCTTCTGGTGCCACATCAAGTTGCCCTTCCGGATCCCTTGGAGGGTAGGCCTGTGGATTTGCCTCTTGCAGTGCTCGTAATGCAGGTAGGACAGGGAGCTGAGCTGGGAACACAAATGAATAAGGACATGGGATGTTCAGTGCCCTGGTCCAGAAAATGCAATTTGCCCTGCCAACCAGAGGAAACAGACTACTGTAAAAGCTTCACCCGTGCACTATCTTGGGCTGAAGACCATCTGATAGAACGAAATGGAAGAACCTCACAGAAGAGACTCTTTCAAATCTCTGTTTTGAGTTCCCACTGTCTGTTTTTCTGGCACATGGAAGCTTCCCCATGAATCAAAAGTAATAGCTAGTGTCTGGTGTGAGAAGGAAAACCATTGAATTTACCATCAAGAATGGAAAGGAAATAGCAGTGAGCTATTCTGGCTTACCACATGAAGTCATCAAATCCAACTTCTCTGCATTTAAATCCACCACCCAGAGCTAGTTAAACAGCGAATTTCTTCAGGGTTCAGGGTTAGGGGTTTAGGGGTTTAGGGTTCTCCAAACCCTAAACCTGTTCTCTAACAGAAGAATTTAACCTTGCAAACTCAACCTCAACATGCTGCTGTCTTGAGTAGGTTATGTTACGATTTTAGAGAGAATATACACACAAGAAGGCACTGAAACGGGGGTTGTTGCTATAAGCTGTTCAGTACCAAAAATTGCTCATTTTTTTCAAAATTCAACTAGAGTATGGTCGCATCCTGAAAACAGAAACATGGAAAGAATAACAGGCCATCTTTTTTTGAAGAAAGAAAAATGCTCCAGGTAACAGCAAAAGGACCCAACAGGCCAGATCGTACAAAAATGCAAAAGAAGACTCAGGGTCTCATGTATGTACCTCCTATCAGCTTCAACTGCAGACAGAAATGATTCAGCAACTGGCTTCACTTTGTCATCATAAAGTGCCCTTAACGATCGTTGCTGCAAAGAATCTCCATCACATTCTGTTGATTAGTCAGTGGCATAATTTTGTCTTTATACAAGTATTGAAAACTTCTCCATACTTTGCCATAGTCAGCAGCATGAACAATGATGTTCCCAGCTAGAACAGCCTTCTTGTGTTGAGTTCAAAGGCTCAACTTTTTAATGCTCCCAAAATATGAGAATTCATATATTATCTTTTCTTCTTCCTGCAGATTTAGTTGCCCCTAATCTCTCATCTGCATAAAGAGAAGCACAGCAGCAACCAGAAACCCGTACCTGCTGCTGGGTGGCATGGAAAAGTGATGTTCCTTCCAACCCCAGAAGGTCTTCCTCATTGAAGCACAGAGGTGTCCCAAACTTGGAAGGCAGAACATCAAAGTATCTTAGTGGAAGCACTAAGGATCACACGTAATCATCTCCTATCCTTTAAAATATTGATGATCATTATTTGGATGTGCAGTTTGAGCATGATTGGTTCCTATTTTTACATAGGTTGGTGTTCTGGACTGCATTTTTTCATAGACTTAAGTAGAAGAGGGTGATAGACCTAAACGGTAAAACCCAAACAACACTTATGAACCCAGCTGGGATGCTAAACTCTGAAGAAGATGTATGCAGCAGGGATACGGAGCCCAGAAAGACAGTTGTCCACGTGCCCGTTCAACCACCAAAAAGAGCATGATGAGCAATCGATCGTCCACCTCACCCTCTTCAAATAACTGACAGTAGTGAGCTCCCAGCAATGGGTCTTGGAGCACTGTCATAGGAGTGATGGCAAGGAGCAGTGGAGTCACCATTAACACACCTGAAAACATGAAGGATCAGTTTTTGACAGGTTTTAAAACCTGCTCTTATTGACCCATCTGTGGTTTTGACTTCAGCAGCAACATGACAATCTCAAATAGAGAGAGAGAACAAAGCACACCAGAAGTGTCATCACTTGTGGCAAATACTCCAATCCCTGAATGAGGGCTATTTGAGCACCGCCTTAATTCGCAACCTCGTATTTGAACATCATTCACCTGCAAAACCCCCAACACAAAAATTGAAAACTAGTTGCCATTTCTTTATTCCATCACATTGTGACAATGAAACTGCAGCAAAAAGGGAAAAAAAAAACACAGCATTGTTAAATCAGTCTTGGTTCTAAGCTTGCAGTTCAGGTTTCCTCAGTTGAGGCCAAACCCCCACATTTGTAACAAAAACCACAATCCATAAAACACTAATGACAGTTCATTACCAGAAGCCTTTGAATTCCAGAAAACCTAATAAAAGACAAAAACCTGGACAGAATTCTAAAACCAAATTCAAGCACCATCATAAACTCGAATACATTTGCAACAAAAAACTAAATCCATAAATCCAAATTACACTTTGTTACCAGAACCCATTCAATTCCAGAAACCCTAATTGCAGGCAAAATCCCACATAGCATTCTGTAACGAAATTCAAGCACATCATCAAACTGCCAGAAAACAACAAAGAAAAAAGAAACACAATTTGCTGTTTCAATCACCGAAACTAAACTCTTTGTTCCTCCTCATTCATTGGAGATCCCATACCCTATTCTCCTTCTTTCCCAGTTGACATTCGCACCTGAAGCCATTGGAGAAAGCGATGCAATCTAAGCTGCTGCTGCTCCTCCTCTTCCTCAATGCGCTCCCCATCTTTGACAAGCATTTGGCTGCTGCTGGGCGTCGTCTTTCCTGTTTCCATTGCCACCCAGGTGATTCTCCTCCCGTTCTTCGTATTGTTGGCAAGATAATGATTTGGGTGAATAAGAAAGCATCACCTAATGCGATTTACGAGCAGCAACAACCCATAAACCCTAAACCCATTGTAGCAACAAAATGTGCAAGCGAGCGAGCGAACGTCGTCGCACAACGCAGTCGCGGGAGTTGCGCATGCGACGCCCGCGACAACAACGACAAACGACTCATTGTAACCTAAAAGGAGTACCGGATGGAAAGTGGATGGGATGACAAAAAGTGCCCTAACTTTGGACAAATCATCTTAGGTTTAGGATGGTGTGAACATGATTAATGGAGATGTTACAAAGGAAAAATGTTTTGAGAAAAAAAGAATAGTTAGGTTTGTTTGTTTGTTGTGTTTTATTTGTTTCAAGTGTTTGTTAGCAATGGTGGAAAATGCATTGGAGGGGTTTCGTTTGTTGTGTGGTGTGCAATTCGATTATTACATGTAGTGGAGTTTCTCTTTTAAAGGCATGATGGCATGAGGTCACTGATTGGTGTTGTTAATTTGCAATGGCGGGAATGGTGTTTTGAAGATGGGGATTTAAGGTGGTTGCTATGGAACTGAGGATCGCTTTAATTAATTATCCAATTAACTATTAGATAATTAATTATCAAAATAGTTAGTTTGATAATTGATGATCTGAATTCAAATAAAATTTAATAATTACTCACCTAAATTAGCAAATTTGATTATTTAAATTATTGAATTAATTAGTCAAATTTAAATAATTATTAAGTTAATAAATTTAGATAATTAATTATCTGATCTTAGATAATTATTTATTTATTATCTGAATTAACTAGAAAATTATTTTATTTAAATTTGATTAATGGATTTTATATTAATACTTGATTATTTAGTTTAATTAATTAGTTCATAATTATTAACTATATTACGTATTAATTATTAATTAGTAAATTATCAACAAATAATTCATTATGAAATATTAAATAATAAACATGAATTTGAGTAGAAGACATTGAAGTACATAGAGAAATATCCATATGTACACCCTTATTGAATGTTTAATGGAATATATAAATTGCATTTAGTTTCAAATTAAAAATAAACTTTCACTTTTCATGAAATTCCATAGTTTGATATACATGTATGTCAACATGATATTGTGAATTACAATGTAGTGGAAAATCATTAATACAACAATTGAACATTAGTCAAAAAAAATAAAATCATAATATTTACAGAGTGGCAACCTAGTTGCACAACTAATTGTACTGATGGAAATAATTGTTGAAATTAGTTAGAAGCAAGTTGAAAGTTTCATATCCAATGAGGTAATGAAAATGCACACATGTGGCATGAATGTGTGTGTTAAAGCCATACATTAGTTGTAACACTAATTGCAAAGTAGTTGTTGATTAAAAGTTACATTTATAGTAGTTGTAATGTAGATGTCACATGCAATTAAATTGCAATTTGTCAAAAAATCAAACATGGTTTATTAAAACCATATATACAATGTGTACATTCTACCATATAAGTGTCTATCTTGCAATTAATTTGCAACTATAACACAACTCCTTGATTTTTTTAATGTAACATTTTTTTATTAATTCTTTGTATTTCCATGGGATAGTTGTAATGTAGTTGTATATTAGTTGTTTTGGAGCTTTAGGCAATGTGGTTGTGGTGATCATAATTTTTCATAGTGTATCATAGGATTTTTAAAAAAAAACCTAATCATGTTTTATGTTGAGTAAAACCCTTGAGGAGGGTATTTACCAAAATTTGACCTCCTTTTCACTCCCACCTCAAAGGCCTTTATTTTAGTAAAGTAGGGCCTACATGATTTAACCTACATTTTT
>Ga0209611_10010479_pt1 | contig 13643 bp, 15 predicted proteins | sample S1TSphgellanicum_3_FD_187693 | JGI IMG/M metagenome (GOLD analysis project Ga0209611, IMG submission 187693) | Host-associated microbial communities from peat moss isolated from Minnesota, USA - S1T2_Fc - Sphagnum magellanicum MG (SPAdes) (version 2) | ecosystem: Host-associated > Plants > Peat... | reverse complement strand
CGCGGTCAAGAGCATGACCATCACCGCCGCCGGCGAGCCGACCGTCACCCTCCTGCGCAGCCCCGGCGGCACGTGGAGCGCCAGCAACGTCAAGGACCGCATGGTCGACTCGACCAAGGCCGACACGCAGGCCGCGCTCTTCTGCCAGCTCCAGGCCAAAACGTGGCTCGGGCCCGTGCTGCCCGCCTACGGCCTCACCAAGCCCGTGCTGACCATTGCCATCCTCGCCGACAAGCCGGAGCCGACGATCCTCCACCTCGGCGCGTCCCTGCCCGACGGTTCCCACGCCGCGCTCATCGACGGCAACCCCACGGCCTTCGCCATCTCCGACGCCGACTTCGGGACGCTCAACGCCAGCTCGCTCCAGCTCATCCCCGCCGTGCTGTCCGCGACCAACGCGCCCGCGGCCGCGCCGCCGGCGACGAACGCCCCCGGAAAATAGCCGCGCTAAAATCGCTTCGGGAGCCTGCAAAATTAGGTGATTCAGTATTGGCTGGTGATTTAGGCAAAACGCCGCGTGATTTCCTCCTCGCGGGCGCGGAGAGCGGCGGCTAAACTTTGCGCCGATGATCTCCTTCCTGCGCGGCGTGGTCGTGGAACTCCTGCCGATGCGCCTCATCATCGACGTCGGCGGCGTCGGCTACGACCTCAACATCCCGCTCTCCACCTACGACAAGCTCCCGCAGCCCGGCGCCACCGCGACCGTGCTCACGCATCTCGTCGTGCGCGAGGACGCCCACACGCTCTACGGCTTCGCCACGCCGGAGGAGCGCGACCTCTTCCTGCTCCTCGTCAACAACGTCAGCGGCATCGGGCCCAAGCTCGCCCTCGCCGTGCTCAACGGCATCGCGCCGGTGCAATTCCGCGGCCTCGTCGTCGCGGGCGACATCGCCTCGCTCAGCAAGATCAAGGGCGTGGGCAAGAAAACGGCCGAGCGCATCGTCGTCGAGCTCCGCGACAAAGTCGGCGTCTCCGCCGCGTGGGAAGCCGCGTCCGCCCGGCAGGCGCTCACACCCGAGGAAGCGCACGTCAACGACGCCGTGCTCGCGCTCATCTCCCTCGGCTTCAAGCAGGCCGAGGCGCACAAAGTCGTCCGCGCCATCCGCGACGCGAATCCCAAGGCCACGGTCGAGCAACTCGTGAAGGAAGCGCTCAAGGTGCTCTGATCGACGCGCCGCCAAGGCAGCGACAGTCATAGGCCGCTACGGACTGACACCTAATCCCTCGACAAGCTCGGGTTGAGGATTTTCAATGGAGAGCGAGATGCCTGCCGAGAAACCTGCCTTTGATCCCACGCCGCCGGACGCGCGGCTGGAGATGACACTCAGGCCGGCGCTGCTGGACCAATTCGTCGGGCAGGCGCGGATCAAGGAGAAGCTGGATATTCTCATCGGCGCGGCGCGGCAGCGGGAGGATTCGCTGGAGCATTTGCTCTTTTGCGGGCCGCCCGGCTTGGGCAAGACGTCGCTGGCGCACATCGTGGCGAAGGCGATGGGCGCGAACATCACGACGACGTCGGGGCCGGTGATTGAGAAGGCGGGCGATCTTGCAGGGCTGCTCACCGGGCTGGAAAAAGGCGACGTGCTGTTCATCGACGAGATTCACCGGCTGAACAAGACGATCGAGGAGTATCTCTACCCGGCGATGGAGGACTTCAAGCTCGACATCATCATCGATCAGGGACCGAACGCGCGCAGCGTGCGGCTGAACCTGCCGCGCTTCACGCTGATCGGCGCGACCACGCGCGCAGGCATGATCTCCGCGCCGCTGCGCTCGCGTTTCGGGTTGGTGAACCGGCTCGATTATTATCCGGCGGAGGACTTGAAGCAGGTGGTGCTGCGCTCGGCGCGTTTGCTGGAGCTGGAGATCACGCCGGAGGCGGCGTTCGAGATCGCGCGACGGTCGCGCGGGACGCCGCGCATCGCGAACAACCTGCTGCGCTGGGTGCGCGACTACGTGCTGGTGCGCTCGAAGCCGCCGGTCACGGCCGAGGCCGCCGATGCGGCGCTCACCATGCTCGAGATCGACCAGGATGGCCTCGACGAGATGGACACGCGGCTGCTCGAGGCGCTGATCCACAAATTCGACGGCGGACCGGTCGGGCTCAACTCGCTCGCTGTTTCCATCGGCGAGGAACCGGGAACGCTCGAGGAAGTGAACGAGCCGTACCTGATTATGGAAGGTTTTCTCAAGCGCACGCCGCAGGGGCGCGTTGCCTCCAAACGCGCCTACGACAAGCTGGGGATGAAGCCGACGGGGAAGCAGCAGGAGATGTTTTAGACAGGAGTGACATGAAGGACATGAGGTTCGGATTTGGAATCGGTTGCCCTCATGTTATTCATGTCACTCCTGTCTAAATTTCCCCCTCATGAAAACCTATCGCCACGAACTTTTCTTTCATCTGCTGCAGCGGCGGTTTTAGACAGGAGTTACATGAAGGACATGAGGTTCGGATTTGGAATCAGTAGCCCTCATGTTATTCATGTCACTCCTGTCTAAATTTCCCCTCATGAAAACCTATCGCCACGAACTTTTCTTTCATCTGCCGACACGGCGCGGCTTTGTGAACATCACGAGCCAGGTGCAGGAGGTGATCGACAAGAGCAAAGTGCGCGAGGGCCTCGTTTTGGTGAATGCGATGCATATCAGCGCGAGCGTGTTTATCAATGATCACGAGGGCGGTCTTTTTGAGGATTGGGAGAAGTGGCTGGAGAAGCTCGCGCCGGAGAAGCCGCACAACCAGTACCGGCACAACGACACGGGCGAGGACAACGCCGACGCGCATCTCAAGCGCACGATCATGGGCCGCGAGGTGACGGTGGCGATCACCGGCGGCAAACTCGATTTCGGTCCGTGGGAGCAGATTTTCTACGGCGAGTTCGACGGGATGCGCAAGAAGCGGGTGTTGGTGAAGATTATTGGGGAGTGATCCGTTCGGATAGCCCGGACAACTTGAAACCTCTGCAAAGTCTCCTACCTTCCTAAAGTCCCTTTAGGGACGTCGCGAAGGTAGCCCGGCACTTCGGTGCCGGGTATCGCCCCAAAAAAACAGCGAGAGTCCTGTAGGGACGACTGAAATCTCCTCTGGTAGTGCGTTCAAGCGTCCCTACGGGACGCATCGCCTTTTTTGCGAATACCCGGCACTAAAGTGCCGGGCTACCTTCAATTCGTTCCTATGGAACGAACCGCAATGAGACTTTTGCAGAGGTCTCCTTCAGGGCTTGCGGGCCTTACTTATACTAACCCAGGGTAGGCGCTGCTGCGCCAACCCTGGGCTATCTTAGGTCGCCCCTTTGGGGCTGCTTGTCGTAGCCGCCGCCGTGACGCGGTGGATCGGTGGCGAAATCCACGCGCTCACGCGCGCGGCTACGAACTACCAGGTGTCGAGGTCGCGCTCGTGCTTGGGGGTGAGGCGCTGGCCGGGGGAGATCCAGCCGCGGGCGTACATGTAGTCGGAGAGCTCGGCAGTGATTTCGCGCGCGGTGCGGGCGGTGTCTTCGCTGAGGCCGTGGGCGGCGCCGGAGACGCCGCCGATGGCGAGCTGGAGCGGGTCGGTGGTGAGGGCGAGGATGGCGCCGGGCTCGGCGTTGCTGCCCCCGGTGGTGCTGAAGGTGAGGAAGGGGGCACCGGGGTTTTGCGCGTCGAAGACCTGCACGCGGGTCTCGAGCTTGGTGCCGCCGGCGCCGAAGCCGATGGCGCTGCGCAGGAGGCGGCTGCCCTGCTTGACGGTGACGAATTCGCCGCGGACGAGCCAGGCGTTGGGCTCGCGATGATTGCCGAGCTGGGTTTCGGCGACGGCGGGGACGAGCTTGTCGCCGATTTCCTTGATGAGGCCGGTGCGGAGCATGAGCTGGAGGTTGCGCTTGAAGTCGGCGAGGTCGTCGCCGGTGCGGTCGACTTCGATGTCGGCCTGCGCGGTGGTGAAGTTCATGACGTAGATGAGCGACGGCTTGTTTTGCCGGACGCTTTCGCGCGCGTCGTCGACGCTGATGGAGGCGCAGGAGGTCAGCGCGCACAAAAGTGCGAGCAGGGCGAAGATCCGCATCATTCCCGAAGCCCCCTCACCGTATTCAGATGTCTTGCGCCACCGGCCGGCGGAAACCGGGGAAGAACGGGTTGTTCGCTTTTTCCTGGGCGACCGTGGTGAGCGGGCCGTGGCCGGGCGCGAGGACGGCGCCGTCCTGCGCGGAGAGGATGTTCTCGGCGATTTTCTTGAGCGAGGCGCGATAGTCGGTCTTGATGCCGCCGACGGAGCCGGCGAAGAGCGCGTCGCCGACGATGGCGAGCGGGCGGTCGAGGCCGTGGACGTGGTAGGTGGTGCCGCCGGGGGAATGGCCGGAGGTGTCGCGCGTCTCGATGTGGAGTTTGCCGAGGGAGAAGGTGACGCCGGGGCGAAAGGTGGCGGCCTTGTCGAGGGTCTCGGCCGCGTTGACGTGGACGCCGACGGAGCCGCCGGCTTTCTCGAGCAGGCGGTCGAGCTCGACGACGTGGTCGATGTGGGTGTGGGTGAGGTAGACGTCCTGGAGGGTGAGGTCGTTCTTGCGGAGCGCCTCGACGATGGGCATGCAGTCGGCGCCGGTGTCGAACACGGCGGCGAGGCCGGTCCGCGGGTCCCAGACGAGGTAGGCGTTGACGGTCATGTCGCCGTAGGTGGTGTTGAAAGCGAGGAAGCCGGGGGTGGGCGGCGTGACGGTGGGCTGGTAGGTGCCCTCGGCGATGGCGACGAGCGCGCGCGGGCCGAGCTCGAGCGCGGCGGCCAGCTTCTCGACGCTGGCGAAGGGCGCGCCCTTGACCAGCTTGGCGGCGGCGAGTTCGTCCTCGGTCAGGCCGGCCTTGCTGGCGAGCGCGGTGGCGTCGAGGCCGAGGCCGCGCTGGGCTTTGCCGAGGATGTCCGTCACGCCGTCTTCCAGGGGGATGTTCATCCGAGAAGGGTAAAGGGCGAAGGGCAAAAGGTAAAGGGACAGACGCGCAGTTTCCTTTTTCCTTTTGCCCTTTTCCCTTTACCTTTTGACATGATCTACGCCGCCATCACCGCCGCGCAGGCCGCCGGCGAGCGCCTGCGGCAGGCTTTCGGGCATCACCTGCACGTGAACGCGACCTACGCGCACGACATCAAGCTGGCCGCCGATGTCGAGTGCCAGGAGCTGATTTACGAGATTCTGCTCAGTCATTTTCCGAAGACGCGGTGCATCGGCGAGGAGGGCGACTCGAACAATCCGGGCGACCCGAACGCGGAGCACGAGTGGATCGTGGACCCGATCGACGGCACGATGAATCTGGCGATGGGCATTCCGCATTTTTGCGTGTCGATCGCGGCGCGCGAGGCGGCGACGAAGCGCATTATCCTCGGCGTGATTTACGATCCGCTGCGGCGCGAGCTTTTCACGGCGGAGCGGGGCTCGGGCACGTACCTGAACGGCGTGCGGCAGAACGTGAGCACGCGGACCAAGCTTTCCGAGGCGGTGCTGGCGGTCGGTTTCGCGAAGACGCAGGAGTCGATTGATCACTGCCTGAAGCTGTACCAGATCTATGGCAGCACCGCGCGCAAGCTGCGCGCGATGGGCTCGGCGGCGCTGGACCTGGCCTACGTGGCCACGGGTCGGCTGGATGCCTACATCGAGCAGGGCGTGAATTTGTGGGACGTCGCGGCGGGGCACGTGCTGGTCGAGGAAGCGGGCGGCGTGATGGAGGTCGAGGAGAAGAAGGACGGATCGCTGCGCATCTGCGCGAGCAGCGGCTTGATTGATTTTCCGATGAAGTAACCGGGCCTCTGGACTTGAGTCGCGTTCCCCGAGGCGGTATCCTCCAGCCATGACAACGATGCCGTCCTCCATGCCGGACATTCGAATTGGCCAAATCAAGACGTTTGGCGCGGAGGGTCCGAGCTATGAGATTACGGGCAATGGCCATCCCGTCGATGGCGGCTGGCTGGTTCCGATTCGCGTGATCGAGAGCGGCGAGGAATTGGAGTACCCGTACTCGCAATTGGCTCTGGACCCGGAAGCGGCCTGATGTTCGCCATCGCCTTCGACCTCGTGGTGGCTGAGGTCCTGAAAGTCCATCCCAAGGGAGTCGCGCCGGCCTACACGGAGATTGGCCAGACGCTTCGCCAATTTGGCTTCGAGCGCGTCCAAGGCAGCGTCTATGTCACCAAGAATGAAGACTTGGCCCTATTGTTCGCGGCCCTCCTCGCTCTGCGCGAGCTGCCTTGGTTTCCGGCAAGCGTGCGTGACATTCGCGCTTTCCGAATCGAACAATGGTCCGACTTCACGCCGCTGATGAAGGGCGACACGAAGAGGACTTGAGTTCCGCATCCGATGCACGACCCAAAAAAAGAACCGCGTCGCCCGATTTTAACGCGGCGGGAGCAGGCGATTCTCGCCTTTATTCTTGCGCTTCTTATCGCCGGTGGCATCGTGCGTAAGGTAAGAACGGAGTGGAGCACGCCGAGCCCGGTTTCCGGGCAAAAGTCCTGATCAGCGAACATGGCCAAAGTTAATTTTTCAGAGGTGGTTGAGCAGATCTGCGAGAAAGATTCGCGCTTTGCCTCGGATGCCTACCACTTCGTCCAGGAGGGGCTCAATCACACCCTCAAGTCGCTCAAGCGCGGCGGATCGCATGCCCACCGGCACGTCTCCGGCGGGGAGTTGCTCGGCGGTCTGCGCGAATTCGCGCTGAAGGAATACGGCCCGATGAGCAAGGCGGTGCTTAATGAGTGGGGCGTGAAGGCCACGGACGATTTCGGGCAGATCGTGTTCAATCTGGTCAACGGCGGCGTGCTCGGGAAGAACGAGACCGATTCGCCCAATGATTTCAAGAACGTCTTCAGCTTCGAGGAGGCGTTCGTGAAGCCTTTCGTGCCGCGCAACGTCGTGCTGCCTGCCTCGCGCAAGTCGGCGCGGACGAAGATCAAGAAGCGCAGCTCTTCGACGGTCACGGCGAAGAAGAAGAAGACCAGCTCACTTTGAGTTGGGTCGCACGTCGGCGGGCACATCCACACCGTCCAGTTCCCGAATCCGCAGGACGAAGGCCAGCGCTGCTACGAAAATTTTGACAGGATTAATATGATTAAAAGGATTGGTTGAAGATCTTTTGAGAATCATCTTAATCCTCTTGATCCTGTCGAAAATGCCTACCTTGGGGCTGCCGCTTAAGAGGTCGTCACGCCTAACTTTTTGCTCGTGAGAGGCGATGAATAGAGTAGATTGAACAATCTCCTCTTCCCTGCTTTTCATGAGTTCTGAACGTCCCCTGATCACCGCGCCGCACGTGGAAATCCGCGAGCTTTCCAACGGCCTGAACGTCCTGGTCCAGCCCGACTTCACCGCGCCCGTCGTTTCCATCCAGTTCTGGTGCGCGACCGGCAGCATCCATGAGACGCCGTGGCTCGGCGCGGGTCTGTCGCATTTGCTCGAGCACCTGATGTTCAAGGGCACGCCGACGCGCGGCAACAGCCAGATGGCGCAGCAAATCCAGGACCTCGGCGGCCATCTCAACGCTTATACCTCGTTCGACCGCACCGTCTACCACGTCGACCTGCCCTCGGACAACGCGCTCCAGGCGCTGGAAATCCTCGGCGACGCCGTCTTCAACTCGACCATCCCCGCCGACGAGTACGAGAAGGAAATGGAAGTCATCCGGCGCGAGTTCGCCATGGGCCGCGACAATCCGGATTCGGAACTCGGCAAGCTCATCTTCCAGACCGCGTTCATCCGCCATCCGTACCGGCATCCGGTCATCGGCTATCTCGACCTCTTCAACCAGGTCAAGCGCGAGGACGTGCTGGCATATTACCACGAACGCTACTCCCCGCAGAACTTGAGCCTCATCGTCGTCGGTGCGGTCGTGCCGGAGACCATCTTCGCGCGCGCCGCCGAGCTGCTGGAAAAGCACCCGCGCCGCAAGATGGCCGATCTTTTCCTGCCGCACGAGCCGCGCCAGCACCAGCGCCGCGAGCTGCGCCGCGAGTTTCCCACGCAATTGAGCCGCGTCGCGGTCTGCTGGCCCATCGGCGGCTTCGACCACGCCGACACGCCCGCGCTCGACCTGCTGGCCACGCTGGCCGGCGGCAGCCGCACGTCGCGCCTGCACCTCGCGTGCGTGGAGAAGCTCGGCCTCGCGGAGCAGCTCGACGCCTTCGCCTACGCGCCGGCTGACCACGGCTTGTTCGGCATCGAGGCCCGCTGCGCGCCGGACAAGGAGAAGCCGCTGCTCGAGGAAATCCACCGCCAGCTCGATACTTTCCGCCAGCAGGCGCCGAAGGTCGAGGAAGTCGATCGCGCCAAACGCCAGAGTTTGCTGCACCACGTCCACAGCCAGAAAACGATGTCGGGCAAGGCCAGCGCGCTTGGCCGCGGCTGGCTCTACCAGCGCGATCCACACCTGAGCACGCGCTATCACGAGCATGTCCACGCGGTGACGCCGGATGAAATCCTTCACGTCGCGCGGCACTACTTGAAACCGGAGCGCGAAAATCTCGTTTCGCTCGTCCCGCAAAGCCAGAACGCGAACACGGTCGAGGTCTCGCGCGAGGCGGCGGCGCGGCCCGTTCCGCAGCTTATTTCCCTCGGCGCAAACCGGCGCGCGCTTTACATGCCGCAGCACACGCTGCCGCTGCTGACCCTTCGCGCCACGCTGCCGGGCGGTCTGCTAACCGAACCGGCGGGCAAGACCGGCCTCAGCCGTCTCGCCGCGCACCTGCTGGTGAAGGGCACGCGCAAGCGCAACGCGGACCAACTGGCCGCCGACGTCGAGCAGCTCGGCGGCTCGATGAGCGCGGACGCGGGCAATAACAGCGCGACGCTTTCGCTCGAGTTGCTGAGCCCCGACTGGAAGGCCGGCCTCGACCTTTTCCTCGAGATGCTGACCGAAACCGCGCCGACCGAGGGCGAGCTGCAGATCGAAAAACGCAAGCAGCTCTCGATGCTGCAGGCCGAGCACGATTATCCGATGGCGGCCGCGCGCGATCTTGTGCGTGCCGCGCTTTATCCCGGCCATCCCTACGGCGGCAAGAACCTCGGCACAGCGGAATCGATTGAATCGATCACGCTCAAGGACATCGCCAGCTACCAGGCGTCGCGCATGCTCGTGCAGGACCTCGTTTTCAGCGTGACCGGCCCGACGCCGCCGGAGGACTGGAGCAAGCTTTCGAGCAAGGCCGTGGCCACGCTGGCCAAGGGCGAAGCGCTCCGCGAAAAGCCCGCACTGCCGAAGCTGGACAAGCCGGTGCATGTGGAGAAGGTCGTGCCGAAGGAGCAGGCGGTGATGCATCTCGCCTACCCCACCGCGCCCGTGTCGCATCCGGACCAGGTGGCGCTGGCAATTTTGGATGAGGCGCTCTCCGACCTGGGCTCTCGCCTTTTCGTGCGCATTCGCGAGGAACTGGGGCTGGCTTACTTCGTCGGCACGTCGCAATTCCTCGGACTCGAGGCGGGCCATTTCTTTTTCTATCTCGGCACCGACCCGAACAAGCGGCAGGAAATCGAGAAAGAGTTGCTGGCGGAAGTCGCGAACCTTGCGGCGCATGGCATCACCGACATCGAGTTCCAGCGCGCGCGGGCGAAGATGCAGAGCCAGGACAAGCTCGACCAGCAGAACCCGTCGCAGATCGCCTACGCGGCGTCGCTCGACGAGCTGTTCGGCCTCGGCTACGAGTACAGCCAGAAGCGCCGCGAGCGCATCGCCGCGCTCGAGCTCGACGAGGTCAACGCCATCGCGAGGAAGTATTTTTCCTCACCGAATTACGTGCTGGCGACGGTTTCGCCGAAGTAGACCGTAGCCGCGCTCGTGAGAGCGTGGACTTTTTGCAGCGCCGTCCACGGCCTTACGGCCGCGGCTACGAATGCATCGCAAGCCCGCACGTCGCGCCGAGCGCGACGCCGATGGCGGCATAACGTAGGGCGAGCAGGACCGCATACTTCTCGAAATTGCAGATGACGTAGTAGACGTCATAGAGCGGGATGCAGAAGATCAAAACCAGCTTGAGATAATCCTCGTCCATCATCCGGAGGAGGATCATGACGGAGGCCGCGATGGCGATGCCGAGACCAAGGTAAAGCAAGGCCGTCCCCACCATGACATCCATCCACGCGAACGTGAACGCGCCGCCGGCCAGCATCAGGCAACCGACGGCGAAGGCGACAAGTTGGAACAAGAATTCGCCTGAGGGTAATGGAATGGGCGAACGCCGGTTCAACGCCTCCTCGTTCATTGCGTCGAGATGCATGGACGCGGCGTCCGGCGACAGCTCGCGGATGACGGCGAATTGCGGTTGCCAGGAAAGCGGCATCCATGCGTCGTCGCCCTCGAGGCGGGTTTGCGTCTCGCGCGAAATGATGTTCTTGCGCAGCAGGCCGGCCATCTGCACGAGGTCGTAGGGGCCGGCTTCAACGCCGCCATCGCGCTGGACATAGAGGAGCTGTTTCGCCATGCGGCGAGCCTAGCCGGGAAGACGGCCCATTTCCACGTTAGACAAGCGGCCCCGTCATGTTAGGTTTTGGGCTATGGCAGAACTTGATCGGAAGGGTTCATCGATTGGCAACGCGGAGCTGGCGCAGCGTTTTGTGCAGTTCGTGATGGTGCAGGTGCAGAACATTTACTATGTGCTGGGGCGCATCCCCTCGCCCGATGGCCGGCCGATGCAGCCGAACCTCGAGGCGGGCAAAATCCTGATCGACCAGCTCGAGATGATCGAGGCGAAGACGGAGGGCAATCTTTCCGCGCAGGAGTCGGCGATCCTGGACGACGCGCTGAAGAATGTGCGGCTGGCGTTCGTGGAGGTCAGCAGCGGCACGCCCGCGAGCATGATGCCGAAGTCCAGCTTGCCGGAGTTTCCGCTCGAGGGTGAGGACGCGCTGGCCGACGAGCCCGCGCCGCCCGCTGCCGAGAAGCCGAAGGCGGCAACGCCTCCGCCCGCTGCCGCGCCGAAGCCGGAAGAGGGGGAGAACAAAAAGAAGTTTACGAAGACTTACGGGTAAGCTTTTTTTCGTTCCTCAAGGGAACGGGGAATTTTTTGACAGGATTAAGAGGATTGAGAGGATTCTTAAAATGTCTTCAACCAATCCTCTTAATCATATTAATCCTGTCAAAATTGCTTTTTCAGTTTCCTAAGAAGGTCAGCCTGCGCGGCGGCCATTTCTTTCGCCAGCTTCGGCGTGGTGTCGTCGTAGCCGGCGAGATGGAGCAGGCCGTGGAGGCCGTAGAGCAGGACTTCGTCGCCGGGCTGGAGCTTGAATTCACTGGCGCGGTCGTGGGCCACGGCGGGGCAGACGAGGATTTCGCCGTAGGGAAAGGTGATGACGTCGGTCTCGGAGGGGTCGTCCATGAACTGGCCGTGGACGCGCGCGATGGTGGCGCGGTCGACCAGGATGATGTCGATTTCGGTGAGCTCCGGCGGCAGCGCGCGCGGGAGGAGCGGAAGCGCCGCTTTAAGCCGCGACAGAAGCGGACGGACCCGAACCGCCGCCTCGCTTTGTTGGTTTGACACTCGTAGTCGCACTCGTCTTCTCCTTCTTCGCGTAGGCAATGCGGGTGTGCATCATGGACTTGAGCGTCGTCGACATGGCATCGGCGGCGGCGCGAATCTCGTTCATGGTGAGGTTGGACTCGTCGAGCTGGCCGGTGGCGATCTTGTGCTCGACGATCTCGTTGACGAGGTCCTCGATGCGCTGCGCGGAGGGTTTTTCCAGCGAGCGCGAGGCGGCCTCGACCGAATCGGCGATCATGAGGATGCCGATCTCGCGGCTCTGCGGCCGGGGGCCGGGATAGCGGAAGGAGTTTTCGCTGACCTCGGGCACGTCCTCCTCGCGCATGTTCATGATCTTGCCGCCCTCGCGCGCGTCCTGCTGCTGCTGGAGCGCGCGCTGGTGGAAGTAGCCGACGATGGAGTCGCCGTGGTGCTGCTCGATGGCCTCGAGGACCTGCTTCTTGAGGCCGTACTTGATGGCGAGGTCGACGCCTTCCTTCACGTGCGCGATGATGATGAGCGCGCTCATGCTGGGGGTGAGGTTCTCGTGCGGATTGGCGCCGGGCGGGATGTTCTCGGTGAAGTACTCGGGCTTGATGATCTTGCCGATGTCGTGGAAGTAGGCCATGACGCGGCAGGCGGTCGGGTCGACGCCGATGGCCTTCGCGCCGGACTCGGCGAGATTGGCGACGATGAGGCTGTGATGATACGTGCCGGGCGCTTCCATGGTCATCTGCTGGAGGAGCGGATGGTTGAGGTCCGCGAGCTCGATCCAGGAAATGGTGGTGGTGATCTGGAAGGCGCCCTCGACGAGAGGGAGGATGGCGCTGACCACCATGGCGGTGACGATGCCCGCGCCGATGCCGAACGCAGCCTGAATGCCGAGAGCTTCCATCGAGCGCTGGTGAACCAAGCCAAGGATGGTGGCGCAGACGAGATTGAGGATGCCGACGATGAGGCCGGCGCGGATGAGGTCGGCGCGCTTGCGGACGGTGCGCGTGAAATAAACCGCTGTGAACCCGGAGAGCAGGCTGACGAGCAGCAGGACGAAGCTGCGGTCCATCAGCAGCGAGGCGAGCATGCTGACCTGCACGACGGCGAAGAGGCCGACGCGCGCGCCGAGCAGCAGCGTGACCAGGAACGGCGCGAAGGCGAACGGGCAGAGGAAATAGATTTGCGAGAGCGCGGCGGGATCGTGCGCGGGCCAGTTGAGGTAGATGCCCTTGACGATGAGAAGATTGAACCAGATGGCGCTGAGGGTGAGCATCAGCTTGGAGTTGGAACGCCAGACGTCGGGGCAATCGAGCTCGAGCAGCATGAGGCCGGAGATGAAGACGATGAAGGAGAGGATTTCGTCCTCGAGCAGCTTGCCGAAGTCGGGCGCGACGCCGCGGCCCCAGTAGACGCCGACATGGAGCAGCGCGAGGAAACCACCGAAGATCACGAGCCGCAGTTTCCAGCTCGTCTCGGCGCGGCCCTGCAACGTGTCCTCGGAATGGCTCAGGCGCGTTTTATCACACGCCAGGCCCTTGCGGACGAGACGGCGGCGTTCGAGCCAATCGAGGATCATAGGTAAAGCCCCTCGAAGGCATTTAGATAATGATTAATATGATTAATATGATTAATATGATTAATAGGATTGCTTATCATATGGGCGGCCTCCTTCATATAATCCTCCCAATCATATTAATCATTATCAAAAAATTCAGTTTAGAGGGTGAGGCTGGTCGTCTTGTCGCCGCGATGGGATTTGTAGGCGCGGATGATGCGCTGGACGAGTTCGTGGCGGATGACGTCGACCTCGTCGAATTTCGTGAAGTGGATGCCCTCGGTGCCGTGCAGCGCCTGGAGCGACTCGACCAGGCCGGACTTTTTGTTGTGCGGCAGATCGACCTGCGACGGGTCGCCCGTGACCACGCACTTGGAACCCTCGCCGATGCGGGTGAGGAACATGAACATCTGCTCGGTCGTGGTATTCTGCGCCTCGTCGAGGATGACGAAGCTGTGGCTGAGCGTGCGGCCGCGCATGTAGGCGAGCGGGGCGATCTCGATGATGCCCTTGTCCATGTAGCGCTGGATTTCGTCGTTCTCGAGCATGTCGTTGAGCGCGTCGTAGAGCGGGCGCAGGTAGGGGAAGATTTTCTCCTGCAAATCGCCGGGCAAAAAGCCGAGCGCCTCG
>Ga0209611_10010478_pt1 | contig 13645 bp, 12 predicted proteins | sample S1TSphgellanicum_3_FD_187693 | JGI IMG/M metagenome (GOLD analysis project Ga0209611, IMG submission 187693) | Host-associated microbial communities from peat moss isolated from Minnesota, USA - S1T2_Fc - Sphagnum magellanicum MG (SPAdes) (version 2) | ecosystem: Host-associated > Plants > Peat... | reverse complement strand
AGATGTGGGAAAATGTGGGTTTGGGTAAGTGTGAAATCTCCGTAGCATGAATCCTGACAGAGTGCTCCTGTTGGGTGCGTGTACAATCTGCTTAATCTAGCTTTGCTATCTCATCATCCCTTGCTTGATTTTGGCTGAAATTATTTTACCCAAGATTTTTGAGTTTTAAAATGTTGAATTTTAAGGTTTGGATTTGTAATCGCATTCATGGGATATATGAGAAGATTGGAGCAGATATATTTAAGTATGAAGATTGGACTTCATACTTTGACTTTGTTTTGCTTTGTAAGAAGAGATTCTATGAACGTATGAAGAAAGACTTCTGCAATACACAACAAAAAACAAACCCTCTGAGAACTTTATTTCCTCTTCCAACATTTGACTGCAAACAAAAGCCCTTGGCTGCTTTGCTTGTGTCCTCTCCAAAATCCAGAGATTGCAAAAAAAAAATTTATTATGTAACCAAAGAATAGTGTAACCACCAAACTCATGAAATCCATAGCATTAGTCTCTTGGGAGCAGTCTTTTATATATATATATATATATATTTTTGGTGGAGTTTCGCCAATAAAGAGAAATTGATTTTAAAAATTTTTTATTTTTGAAAACTGAAGTGGCTTTGGAAGTTTTCAAATAGCCAGAAGTGAGAAAAAAATCAATTTACCAGATAGTCAGTCTATATTTTATTTTCAGAGACAAGCCAAAAATATAGAAAGATGATTAAAGATTTATACTTCAGATATGTGATTTATAGCCAGATTTGGCTAAATCTTCCCACAGAGGATGATTGATGGATCATCACTTTTTTCACATCTTCATACGGATAATTGCCACTTTGGCTGCAAACAAAAAATCCAACAAAAGTTCCGTGAGAAAAAAAAACATAAAACATTGTTCCCAAGACATCTGATTGTAAGCTTTTTTTCAAAAAGAAAAAGACTAGGGTTTAGTTTTCTGGAGAAGGCTGTAAACGAGGGAGATGACATTCAGTGTCGGTAATGCTCTGCTGCCACACTCAGTTGTTGAGTGCTTTGCTGTTTACTTTACTCGAGTCATAAGCCATTACTCTCCAGCCACAGTAAAACCAGCACCCACCAGCACTCCATCCATTGGATGCCCATTATTACTCAGTTGTGGATGAACCTTAACTGAGTTAATATTTGGTTTAACCTTGGTAACCAATTCTGTAAGAACTAGGTCTCATATATAGGTACATAGGTAGGAAAATAGGTAACTACTAAGTAAGTAAGTAAGTAAGATAGTTTATAAATAAATAAGGGCTGTTTTTACTACCTACTAACTGAGCTAACCACCATGGTTAGTTATGGAACTGGAACCCAACAGAAAACTGTTTCCTGACCACTTACCATCCATCCTTCATGGTGCTGCGCTGGTGGGTGCTGGTTCGCTGTGGCCATTACTCTCCGTATCTGGAGGAGGCTCTTTCACAGGAATCCAAAATGTGGACTTTCTGGTCCCTTTCCGAAACTCGGATGCAGCTTCTTCTGTTTTGCCTGGTTTTGTGAAAGGGGAGTAGACCCTACTCGGGTCCAACGCACACCACCGTGTGATGTTGAAATTCAAACCTATTAAACTTTCTTTTGCTCCACCCCACCCCCAGCACACCCCCTCCCCCCTTTCACCCTCCACACTCGGAAAGTGAGCGGAAGGTGAATTGTGATTGTGCTATATTTCTTCGTTCGTGGGCCATGAACATGATGAGCACATAGTCCCTTCTTTCACTTGTCTTTGCTGCAAACAAAATTTCTTCCCCGTGGGCCATGAACTTGGCCGTGGTGTACTCCCTTCTTTTGCTCACCTTTTGTTGCAACTTGTGTGGTTGTCCTTCACATCGTCCCCTTCACACCTATATATATATAATTTTTTTCACTAGATATGTGGAATGAAGTGCTGAATTCAACCATTGAATAGTGGATGAGATGAGATTCCTTGTTCGTATACTCCACCTAGTCTTGTTGTTGTTCACAACAAGGGGGAAAAACCATGGGCACCCACTACTAACCTTCCCCCAAAAAAACATTTTACTGAAGTATAAAGCTGCTCCTTCCGTCCATAGTACCACACCCAATAAATAAATTATAAAAACCCTCCTTTTGTGAAATTTTGGGTGGCTCAATTTTTCGCAATTTGATACAAAAAATTGTTATACTATGCAATAAAATTTGCACAAAATTTTAGTATGACAATGGGGAGTAAGAAAATTGAAGGAAAGAAAATTGAAATTGGTTAGTGTGTACTAGGAACAAGGAATTTTTACTCTCTCTTCTTCTATGTACCGAATTGTTTTCTCCTATTACCCATTAATTAGCTTTGTTTAAGAAGTAAGTGCAAAAAGTCTACTTTGGAACCCAATTGTACACAAGAGGGAAAGAGGGAACCCTGGGAAAAAACTAAATGAGATTTAGGTTAGTAAAAACATTTATTAGAAAAAGGCATAGTAAGAACAAAGGTGAGGTGGATGGAAGAGTAAAGGACTTTGTTGAGTTTGGATATAACTTTTGTTTGCATGAAATGCTCCTCAAATCACGCACAAAGCTGAATGCAATACTGGCACCATACAAATCGTACTTTTACTCCCCTAGTTCACCCTTCCTCCCCTCTTCCCTTTACAGCTATTGTTCCAACTATAAAAGATCGCCACCGACCGACACATTGCCTTGGGTGAACCAACACTTCCACATGTACCATGGTAAAAGCTGTAAAGAAAAATGTTACTCTATAACTCTTTTTTTTAATGGGTTGTTTCTAAACATTATAAACATCAAAAGAAAATTTTTACTCTATAAATTTTTATGAGTTGCTTCTTGACATTATTTATAAACATCACAAGAAAGTTTTTTCTCTATAAATTTTTTATGGGTTGGTTCTTAACATTATAAACATCACAAGAAAGTTTTTACTCTATAATTTTTTTATGGGTTGGTTCTTAACATTATAAACATCACAACATTTTTTTTACTCCATAAATTTTTTATGGGTTGCTTCTTAACATTATAAACATCACAAGAAATTTTTTACTTTATAATTTTTTTATGGGTTGGTTCTTAAAATTATAAACATCACCAGAATTTTTTATCTCTATAAATGTTTTATGGGTTGGTTCTTAAAATTATAAACATCACCAGAATTTTTTATCTCTATAAATGTTTTATGGGTTGGTTCTTAACATTATAAACATCACAAGAAATTTTACTCTATAAATTTTTATGGGTGGTGGGTTGTTTGTTAACATTATAAACATCACAAGAACTTGTTTACTCTATAAATCTTTATGGGTAGCTTCTTGACATTATAAACATCACAAGAATTTTTTTTACTCTATAAATTTGTATGTGTTGCTTCTTAACATCATATCCATCACATCTTGAGTCTAGGATAAAGCTCGACGCTGCAGCCTTTATTATAGTAAGGGTTCACATGAGGCAGAGTCAAGCATGGGCCCCCTGCCTCAGGTGAGACCGATTTTGGGAATGGCCATGCCTGAGGGCTTAAGAGGGCTCACTCGCGAAGGTGAAGGTACTAGTGTAGGTGCTGCTTCACCGGGCCCTGCCAGGGTGAACCTTGGCACCCACATAGGTACCTTGACCTTTTTTAGTAAGGCCCTATTGTGGTCACATTAAGCCCCAAAAAGTGCTAAATTTGAACTCCAAGACCTTGATTTGGTCTACATATGGGATATTTCTAATGTTTGAAATAATTTAAATCGAATTTGAAATTTACATTAAATTTTTTTTTGGGGATGCAAGTTTTTTCCAAGTGTAAGTTTGACTAATTTTGCTACCTTTTTAAAAAATTGCCAAAATTTCAATATTGCCAAAGAGGTGTTATAGTTATAAACTCCCTAATACCTTGGTGGCTAGTGACCCTCTCATATAAGGTTCTTTGCAAGCATAATACCATGAATGGGGAGACGTGCCATCATTAGAGCTTGTATGGTATGGCCTTGACATTATTTTAGTGACAAGTCGTAAATGTGTTGTTTGCTTCAAGGCGGCCCAACATGGGTTTCCATGTAGGAAGGGCCTTGGACCGAATTGACACAAAAACATGTGTTTCAGTGGCAACTCAACATTCATTTATGTTGGTTGCAAAGTGTATGTCACAAAACATGAGCCTCAAAACAACAACCTTGAAACCTACCAACCACTGAAACATGTCAAGTTTTGGCGGGTGGCCCAACGCACTTTTCAATGCTCGAACAGCCTAAGCCTTCGAAACATATCACATCGAAACATGTAACGTTTCAGGAACTATGTTTCAATCTCATCCACCCATCTTCCATGTTCCTTCATCCGATCCCCATCCATGATGTTTTAAACCTTTTTTCAACTTCGTATTGTTACTGTGTTTTTTTTTGTTGAATTTTGACATCTTCATTGACACTCCCCCATTAGAGATGTCGTTAAGGTTTTGATAACAAAAAGAGCTCATGGTGGCACTAAACAAGCTATGTCTTTTCACCCGCACTAGATTGCTCATCATGCTTTTATCTGCAACTTTCTTCACTTTCATTTTTCCATTCAAAGCACAACAATGTTGTGCATGAATAGTTTTAAGAACCAATAACATGTATTGTTTAACCCTATTAAGGCTTCTTGATGTTTGTAAGTGGATATTTGTTTATATATTATTATTGGTGATTGACACATGTTGTGTCAAAGGTTGAAAAGTTGCACATCGAATATTTGCTCGGAAAGAAGACGAGTTTATTGGTTCTATCGTGTTCATTTTCCACGTTGTTTGTTTGGGTTTGCGTTGTTATGTTATTTTTCATTGTATTCTTGTTCTTTACTTGTTCATTTCTTGCTTGTTGTTTGGGTTTTTGTTTTTTCTTTGGATAAACATTTTTTTTGCAACAATCCACTTGTATCATGTTCATTTCTCACATCGTTGAATTTGCATGGTCTTTTTGTTTGTTATTGTCTTCTTGTTCTTTATTTGATCATTTCCCTTGCCGTGATTTCGGTTTTTGATTTTTTTGTTTTTTTGAACATTTTTTTGCAACAATCCACTTTTCCTTGAAAGTGGATAATAGCTTATAATCTTGTAGTGCTTCTCCCACAACTCTTGGGTGTTTCTAGATAATGTTTTGAAATTGTTCGTATGTTACCTTCAAACATCCAAGAACATTGGGAATAGTCTCACAAAAATGTAACCTACAACATTCCTAAGCAAGGGAAGTATGGGTCTCATTCTTATTTCTAATTAAATGAGGTGATTTGACGGAATGTACCACTTGAAACATGATGAACTACACTAGAAACATGTTCCAGTTACATGTTTCAACATCTTTGTAGGTTTTTAATTTTTATACACATGTTTTGGCTATCTAATGAATGGTAGTTTTTAGATATTGTTTAGTTGAGGGTTCATACCATATTTTTTATTTCTATAAACAGGTTTCAACTATCCAATTGAATGGTAATTTTCAGATGCTCAATCCTTGCCCAATTCTCACAATTTGTTCATAATAGACACCAAGAACAAGTTCAGTTCCCTAGAAGATCGAAGACCTTACAAAAAAAATTTGTGAACTCATCTTCAAACTAGTTTTGGATGCTACTGAAAACAATATGTTCATGCAATATTTATTGGTTGATTTGAAGTGAGTAATTAGAAGGCAACAAACAATATTGGCAAAATTACAAAATGGGCTTGTGCACTTGATACAAGTAACAAAGTTTTAATGATTGAACAATGGTCATAAGATGTGATTAAAATACCTACGCAATTTCTTCAGCCATAGTGATGCAACTCAAAACATTAAATCTAAAAAGAAACTAAACCTAAATTTTGTGACTTGAAATTTAAATGTTTTGCAACTCAACATGTTTCAGATTCTTTTACAAATGAGGGTTTATGTTTCTAAACAAGTTTCTTCTTGGCTAAAATCAAATTTCATGTTTTTACAACTCAACTAGCAAGTTTCAAACAAATTAAACACATTTTTTAGGTGCATTTTTTATTTTTTATGGATGGTAATGTCATTTTGGGATGCTTCTAACTCTATGTTTCTAAATGTATTTTTTTTAAAAAATTAATCTATATTTTTAAGTCTATGTTTCTAAGAGTCATGTTCCTAACATGATCTTCTTAGCATTTTGTTTATTGTATGGGGCATATTTATGTTACAACCACAATGAACTTTACAACGTCCCATTTTTTAACTTCACAATGAGTTCTTAAATTCAAAAGTCCATGTTTTGAATGATCATGTTCATGTGTAGATTCCTTTTCCTTTCATCCTTTATGTTTCATTCATGTTTTGTTGTTTCTTAATAGTAGGTTTAGTTTTGGTAAGCATGTTTCTATGATGTTTTGTAGGATATTTTCCAAGCCTATTGTCCACAACATATTAAATTCTAGCAATTGTAAATGATGCCTTTGCAATATCGCAAACAAACAATGTCGTGTTTTAAAACATGGTGGTTGAAAATTAGTGCTATTTATTATCTAGTGTTCATTAAAGTTTTAGTAATATCTAGTTTCTAGGTTCTTATCATGTTTCGTAGGAGATTTTCAAAACCCTTAATCCACAACACAATGTGTCATGCATTCCCAACATTATCATAGGTTTCGAAATTTATGTTTCATAAGATGCCTTTCAAACCTAGGGTCCATAGCAAGCACTTGCTTGTTCTAAGAGGTTGTGGTTTAAAACTACTTCACAAAGGCATGATCCCAATATGGCTTTGGAAAGCAATGTTTCTATTTTTATTTTATTTTTCATTTTTCGAAGGTTTAATATTCCTATAGTTTCGAAAAATACATTTCTTCATGTTTCTTACATGTTCCATATAGGTTTATTACAGGCTTTTTACAAGTTTTTATCCATGTTTCTTCCATGTTTCTATCATGTTTTTCACAGGTTCCTTTTCTAGCTTTATATGTTTGAAAGTAATGTATGAAAAAACCACATCATTTTTTTCAAACATCCACTTGCCTTCCATCAATCATTGTAGAGTCTTTCTGATAAAGTTTATATTCTCAAAACTAGAAACATAACATATGTATCTCAAAATTAAAATCAACTGGATAGTTGAAACCTATGTATAGAAATAAATAACATGAGTTGAACCTTAAGCTACAATGAAAACTACAATGTTTTTAACATGTTTCAGAGGTTTCAAAACATGTTTATTGGATTATTTTTTCATATTCCATGAACATGTTCTAAATGACTTTTGATCAATATATCATAGTTGCTAATGTAACCAAGTTGTAAAACATCACCCAATGCTTTTGGATTTTCAAGGGTAAGTTGATGTTAACCTTCAAATTGTCCAGGAACGCCCAAGTGCTAGAGGAGGAGCCTTGTAATAACATGACAAGGCTTTGTTCACCAAAAACATATATGAAATAATGGTCAACATATGGCAATTGGATGTTTGAAGGGAATGTATCGAATAGACCATAACATCTATTTGATACATTCCCCTCAAACATCCACTTGCCTTTCGTCAATCATTATAAAGTTTTTCCCATAGAAAACCAAAAACATAATAGATCTATGTACAAAAAACTATTCAACAACATTGGTTAAAGCCTGAAGCAAATGGTATCTAAAAATTACCATTCAACTAAATAGTTGAAACTTGTTTACAAAAATAAAAAACATGGTATGAATCTTGAGCCAAATGGCATCTAAAAACTACCATTCACTAGATAGTCAAAACATGTGTACAAGAATTAAAAACCGACAAAGATGTTAAAACATGTAATTGGAACATGCTTTTAGTGTAGTTCATCATGTTTCAAGTGGTGCATTTTGTGGAATCACCTCATTTAACTAGAAACAAAAACGAAACCCATACTTCCTTTGCTTAGGAATGTTGAAGGCTACATTTTTGTGAAATTGCTCCCAATGTTCTTGGATGTTTAAAGGTAACATATAGACAACTCTTAAACATTATTTAGGAATTGGAAGATTATAAACTATTATCCACTTTCAAAAAACAAGTGGATTGTTGCAAAAAATTGTTTAAAGAAACAAAAAAATCGAAAACTCAAACAACAATGAGGGAAATGATCAAGTAGATAACAAAAACACAACAAAAAACAACAAAACAATGTAAATTCAACAACACAAGAAATGAACACCATACAAATGGATTGTTGCAAAGAAATGTTTATAAAAACAAAAAATAAATGGAAACCCAAACAACAAATAGGAAATGAACAAGTAAAGAATAAGAAGACAACAACAAAAAATAATACAACGCAAACCCAAATAAACAATGTGGGAAATGAACATGATAGAAACAACAAACCCGTTTTCTTTGTGAGCAAATATCTAATGTGCAACTTCTTAATCTTTGACACAACATGTGTCAATTATTAAAAATATATAGAAACAAATATCCACTTGCAAACATCAAGAAGCCTTAATGGGGTTAAACAAGACATGCTACTAGTTCCTAAGATTGTTCATGCACAACACTCTTGTGCTTCAAATGGAAAAATGAAAGTGAAGAAAGTTACTCTTGTGCTTCAAATGAAAAAATGAAAGTGAAGAAAGTTACAGATGAAAACATGATGAGCAATCTAGTGTGGGTGAAAAGAGAGAACTTACCTAGCATTGCCATGAGCTCTTTTTGTTATTGAAACCCTAACTAAATCTCTAACGGGGGAGTGTCAATGAAAACGTTAGAGTTTGATGGGGGAACATGGAAGATGGGCAGATGGGGCCAAAACATAGGTCCCAAAATGTTACATGTTTCGGTGGGTGGTATAGGTTTGGAGGTTCTTGTTTGGAGGCTCATGTTTCATGGTGCGTGATTTTGAATGGCCGAAATGGCACCGAGCTGCCACTGAAACACGACATGTTTATGTGTCAATTTGCTCCAGCCCCTGCTGCCCGTGCGTGGAAACCCATGCCAAGCCACCTTGAAGCGAGTGACACATTTATGATTTGTCACGGAAATAACGTCAAGGTATGGTCCGGTATTTTCCTATTTTGGGTTTTGGGCCGGTTCTGGGTTTAGGGTTTAGGGTTCGAAATTTGGAAAAAAAAAGAAAGAGGAACTGGACCTGTTCTATATGGGTTCTCTCAGTTCTTAAAGTTTTTTGGGGGGCTGGGGTTGGACATGTTGTTAGTTGTACGGGAGGTTCTTGTAGGAGTGTGTTCTCCTGAGGGAGGGGGCATGCCCGAAGGTGTTCCTGAACCTTAAGAGAACGCACAAGTACGAGAACCTCCCTTTACATAAACTATTTATTTTAATTTCTTCGCATTTCATTAAAAAAATAAAATTCCATAGGAACATGGGAACATGTGAAATTTGGGGAAGCTCCCCCGGCATAACGGCCTAGGGTTCTTCTGTTCAGGGAGATGCTTCAAAATAACACATGGAAATAAAAAGGGAGTTGTCTATGTTTGTGAAAAAGTTTGAAGCATGCAATTTTCTTTTAACAATTAGTTTGGGAATGCGGGTAGTGGGTTTGGAGTTAAGCAATTTATTAGTTGTTGCGTTTTGGAACATGTTTCATGTATGCATGTTGCTGTTTATTTTCTTTTCTTTTCTTTTATATTTTGGCTTAAACATGTAATTGGTACAAGTGGTCACTTTTTATTGATTGTGCAATGATAATAATTATAAAAACTGTTCAATTTTGAGTTTATGCATAAGTAAATAGAACCGGATTCAATTTGGGACCAAACTTGCTTAATTTTTTCAAATTTTAATTTATTTAATTTTTTAAAAAACCAAGTACTTAGAATTGTGAAGAACCAGGTTGAGAACCAGATTCAATTGGGTCTATAAAATAAATAAATAAATAGAACTGGAGCCAAAGGTTCTCTCCAATTCTTTGAGGGCTTTGGAATAACAGGAAAAAGTCAGTTCTGTGACTCTTTCCTTAAATATAAATCAGAAAAAGTAAAATAAATAAATAAAATAATAATAATAATAATATATATTATTATTATTATTAAATTTAAAAAACTGGAACCTTTTGGTACCTGATTGAGAAAATATTTTTTAAAAAAAGAACTGGAACTGGCAGTTGATTTCATGGAATTCTGACCCACAATTGACCTAATGGACAAAAGACAAAAACAGGAACTGGTTTGTTGCAGCAATGCTTTTGTAGTTGATGTAAAACTCTGCCCAACTTGAGTGCAAGGAAAACAGGATGACAAAACAAAGATGACAAGAGAAAAAGAAGAATGGACAAAAGGAAAAGGGCAGGAGCCTCAAGGTTAAGTAAAACAAACAAAAACCATTCTAGTGAAAATCACAATCTGAATCTGGGCTAATACGCCTTGCAAAGAACACCCTACCTATTAAGGTGATTCTTTGACATGCCACTTCTTGACTTCGACCCTTTCAGCAGAGTTTTTGCACCCCTCCTCACCATGGCCGCCGATGTATTACAAGCGGTTTGTTGTTGCGACAAAAAAGGTTTTTACACCCCTCATTAACCATGGTCAACCTATCACAAGCAATTGGAGATGGAGAGTTTTTGACATGTAGTTTGTGCTAACTTGATGTCTTTTGAATTCTCTCTTGTTTTTATTATCTTTGTGCATTTTATGAATCAGATGATGGCACGCACGGATTCAGGGGAGGCTTCATTTCTCATCCCGACGTCCTTTAATATATGTAATTTTGCAAAGTTTCCATGAATTTTCTCTCTCTCTCTCTCTTATAAGCCCTGCCTGGCTCATCATGTGAGCTGTGCCTGCATGACTTGACTTATCCTAACCTTGGTGCACAAAATACTGAAGTGGGGTCGAACTTTCTAAGTGCAACAATTAATTGACATTATCAGGGAGAAAAAAAAAAGGCGCGAAACCTTAAGGATGGGATGGCAATTCTGATTCCCCACCCTGGCATAGCTCTGGAATTTTAAGATAGGTATGCCGGAAAGGGGGGGGGAGGGAGGGGAGGCGAGAGAGGGGTGTGTGTGTGTGTGTGTGTGTGTGTCTAAACCTGGAAAATATATAGATCGCCAAGTCGGTTAACTTAACAAACTGCACGGGACATAGGCCGCAACTTGGGAAGGGCCCAACCAATTTAGTTGTCCAGTTATGCACATGCTTGGCTTCCGTTTACTAATTCTGCACAACAAATTTTGTCACTGACATGCTTTCTTTTCTGACTCTCCATATACAATTTTGTCCCACCACCACCACCACCTACACTACTCATATCTTCACCTTCCTCAACCACTCAGGCAAGGAAGCCATGGTGACCATGGTGAATCGTCCTTTCTATTTAGAGGCTATATTTAACCCCAGAAATATGAAATTCCGAGTTGTTGGTGACCTGGATGACACCTCGTTAGGAGCTATTATTTAACCCAGGAAATGTGAAATTCCCAGTTGTTGGAGACCTGGATGAGGCCTCCTTAGGAGCTTATATTTAACTCGGGACATGTGAAATTCCGAGTTGTTGGAGACCTGGATGAGGCAGCCTCTCTAAGAGCTTATATTTAACCCAGGAAATGTGAAGTTCCAAGTTGGAGACCTGGATGAGGCCTCTTTAGGAGCTTATATTTAACCCCAGAAATGTGAGTCAAGATTTGGACTTGGAGACTTGATGTTGTCTTGAGATTTGGTTTTTCTAATGTTTATAAGCAACCACCCTCTCCCCACCCCCAAATTAGAGTAATGGTCCTTTTACCATGGTACCCATGTAGGCGATGGTGAACAAAAAGGCCTTTTTATCTAGAGATAGATTTCCTCACATTGGAGAGAGGTAACTTACATATGCCGCATCCCATGGGGGCAAGTTCCATGATTCTATGTAAAAGACTCTTGCACTATCCATGGTAAAAGAAGGGTTCGTGCTGCACCCCATGGAGAATAAAGTTTGTGAAGAATGAATGCCTACCTATACGCACAAAGCAGGAGGCCATATAAGACTCTCTATGAACTTTGTGAGTGTCAATGTTTTTGTGCCCTAAACAACACTGTTTGATCGACTAAGGTGCAAAGTTTAGTTAAAATAAATTTGTACATTGTTATTTGTAGCAAGCAAAACTAGGCTATTGGTAGTAATGTGACCCTTCTCATGAGAAGCTTAGGGTTCAAAGTTGATGACATAGGCCCTTAACCACAAGCTTTTCATTACACATAATTTCCCTCCCACTCTTACGTGGGAAAATCCCTCTTTTTGAGGAGGGATACTCATGGATATATATATAAGAGATGCCCTTGAAATAAACTAGGGAATTTCTTTGAGAGTGCTCTCCAGCATTTGGAGGTGGATGAGGCCTTACATCTTACTTGGGAAAAGTTTGGCCCCCTTATCCTGGTAGTGCCCTCACCCTTGTGCTTTATGTGGCATAAAGATCAGAACCATGTGTTTTTTCCACTTCTAAACAATAGTCTAGATGTCAAGGAGGCCACCAACAACAAATATGCAAAGTAGATGTTGAATAAGATGTCTTTTTTGCCCAAAAAGAAGTGTGAAAGGCATGAACCAAAACCCTAAAAGCTTGCTACGAAGATGCAAGGCATTCTTTAGAAACATAATAAACCCACAAATTTACTATGTGTTCTAACAAGACCTCCAATTGCACCATGAAAAAGCTATGAGGTCTTTATGCTTACTTAAACAACTTTCACACTTGGTGTTAGGACCTCGCATGGGAGGAACCCTAACCCTTAAATAATCATCTAAAATTTTATAAATGAAATGTTAACACTTACCATAAGATTGATTGCACCTAGTGCTAGAACATAGGTTCACACTTGCAATGCCATGATAAGTTAGTTGAAAAAGTTGGGTACCTACTAAAATGATGATTCACACTTATAATCATCTTTTGATTGTAGAAATGAAGAACTCATAAACTTAGGTTTCAAAAGGCTGAAATTTCTCACTTTTTCTTTGTACCCTAATAGCTCCTCAAAAGCATATGGGTAGACAAATTTGTTTGTTTGGGAGGTGGAGAGTTGAGAGGAGGGCACCAATATGTGGCCCCCCCTTTAAGGGATTGTTATGTTTTGTTTGGTTTTGTTTTGAGGGAGTGCCATATCATGTTGGCCACTTGACCATGGTTCCTTTCATTTTTTGGCCATATCATGTGGGCCACTTGAACATAGTTCCTTTTAGTTTTGGCCATGTCATGTTGGCCACTTGAACATAGTTCCTTTTATTTTTGGCCATTTGGCATCCACCACAACAACAACATCAAGTACATTTCAAAGTTGTCTAAAGTTTGAGACACATGGTTCAAGGGTCTCAAGGTCATGATTATTTTATTTTATTTTATTTTGTGGCAATTTTTCACCATTGAAAAAGGCTTCAAAATTTTATATCGGAAATTCCTGATTATTATTATTTTTTAATTGAAAAAAAATTCAAGAATTGCCTACAATTCAAAGGAGCGCTTTAAGATTTTCCACTTTCATATTTTGAATATTGCCAAATTTGGCTAAACATATTTACAGATGATTGCTACATTGAGAATCCTCACAAAATTGGAAGAAAATATAAAAACACCATCCCTGGCTTTTCAATCTTCTCAATTTTAACACCATTTGTAGATGTGAGTGAAGCTCTCGATTTTGGGGGTCAGGTGAAGCATTTTGGTCGTGTTTGAACAAACGAACAAACCGGGGGAGCCAAAACCTCAGGATTTGTTATCTAGGGGGGGGGGGGGGGGGGCATTGTGG
>Ga0209611_10010476_pt1 | contig 13647 bp, 11 predicted proteins | sample S1TSphgellanicum_3_FD_187693 | JGI IMG/M metagenome (GOLD analysis project Ga0209611, IMG submission 187693) | Host-associated microbial communities from peat moss isolated from Minnesota, USA - S1T2_Fc - Sphagnum magellanicum MG (SPAdes) (version 2) | ecosystem: Host-associated > Plants > Peat... | reverse complement strand
GGGGGGGGAGAAAGAGAGGGAACAAAATGAAATGAAAGGAAGGGCGCTTAACTAGTGGTAAGACCTTTTTAAAAAGTTTTTTTCATAGGTCTAGTGCTTTTGCAACTCCTTCCACACTTCAAGGTACACAAAGTTTCCACTATGGTTCAAGTTCCCAAGGAATGTTAGAAACACACAATCAAAACAAAACACAACCATGCCATGCAATGTTTACAAACAAAACTTGAACCAATAACATATGCCACAACAACTCCAATGCACAAAAGAACAAGCTTCTTGAATGGAACAAAATTCAAGAATTGACTTTTGGTGATTCAAATTATGATTCACCTACAAAGAATAGGAATCCAAGCCCAAAACACAAAATGGAAAACAACACAAAACCATGTGTAAAGAAACTTGCATAAAAACATAGAAAATTTACAAATCATAAAACATCGTGTGTTTTAAAATTTCAAATCACAAAAAAAAAGTGATTTGAAAACCCACAACTTGGGATTATATCTCAAACATTAAATAACTCAAATCTCACTCACATATGAATTGATTCCAAGTTAAAACACAATTAATTATGTTAACCCAATTTAACATTAACACAATTATAACTTAACTAAGTAGTTGAATTAACACTTTTGATAAGGTATTGCACACAATTATAATGTAATATCTTCATTGTTAAATCATTTTCTTGAATTCTCTTATTATTTTGCAAGGTTTATTTTTTATTTTTTCTATATTATTATCACTATCTTTCTTCTTCTTCTTCTTTTCTTTTTTCCCATTTTTTTTTTCTTCTTTATTGTGAGTGCATATATTATAAGGTTGGCCTAATTAAACAATGTATATTTTATGATCCAAATGTAGGCATTGCAAGTTTGACCCCAAAAAATGCAAATTTTATGATTCACACGAAAATATTACAAGTTCAACCACATTGCATAGTGCAATTTTCCAACCCAAAAGCATAAAAAAAAGAAAAAAACACAAAAAACCATTTTAAACATTATGTTTTGAACATAAAAAAATTTTATTAAAGAAAAAAAAAACAACAAAAAAACAATGTAACAACATTGTGATGCAAACTTCAAGAGCAAGGTTTTTCAAGAAAACACACACAAAAAAACAAAAAAAAAACAATGGTTCCTCAACTACAACATTTTGTTGCAATATTTTCACCTTTAATATAAACTCCAAACTAAAGCTTTAAAAAATCTCGCTCTTCTAAAGTTCACCAAATAAAACTTTGCTCCTCATAAGCTACCAAAAAGAAAATCAACTTGTATCAACCTTCTTCCACAAAACATTGCAAGCTAAAAAAGATCCTTGATTCTTTGCAAAGTTACAAAAAAAAATCTTCACTTCCATTTTTGTCTTGAAGATGCTTGTGCTCAAAGCTCTTGTTGATACAAGCTACAAAATAATAATAATAATAATTATTATTATTATTAGTATTAGTATTAGTATTAGTATTATTATTATTATTATTATTATTATTAGTGCTATAAGCTTATTAAAAACTCAACAGAAAAAAATTATCAACAAGAAGACTATCAAGATGAAGATGACAAAAGCCTTGTGCTCTTGAAATTTCTCACAACAAGCATAGGGAGAAAAAAGAGGAACCCAAAATTGGGGATGGACAAAAGAGGGAGAGGGGTTTAAAACTGGACATGAGTAGGTGGCTAGATAGAAAGGGGAAAGGTGGGGTAGTTGGGGCCTGGTTAGTAAACCCAGAGGAGGGGAGGCTGGGTTGGTTTTGGGTTTCAATTGGATGAAACCCAAACCGATATTTTTCATCCGGTAGGTGCCCTTCAATGCCAGTTTTGGGCAATGGACCAAAATCACCTTTGCAAATCCTTCTGGGGAGCACAAAACTGATCTCCAGATGCCCACTAACAGTGCCTAGTTTGGTACCCTCTTTGGCATTATTAGTCATTGGGCAGGCTGCAGCGGTGTTTTTTCGTCTGCAATTTCCGCAGGGTGGCTATCATCCCTAGGCAGATTTCGACCAGTCTTTTTTTTCGCCAAAAAAATGACGAAATTTCGCCAAAAAGTGAAATTCTAAATTCTAAATTCCAAAATCAAGTGATTGGTTTTGGAGTTTTCCAATCGCCAGAAGTGACAAAAAAAAATTTAGTAAAAATTGCCAGATTTCTATGTTTGGTTTTTAATGTGTAGCCAACATCTAGAAAGATGATTAAGGATTTTTATTTCATATTTGGTTTATAGCCAGATTTGGCTAAATCTTACCAAAGATGAAGTGTTACTTTTTCTACATCTTCCTTCCTAGGGATGGATGATTGCCACTTTGGCTACAAACAAAAATTCTTTAAAAAAAAAAACACTGACCCAGACCCTGGCACTAGTTCCTGAGAATTGACAAGGAATTTATATTTTTTAATGTTGGGCACCATTGGTGGGGATGTGTACTATTTTTTTAGCATCATAATATATAGCTTGGTTAGGCAATAACTAATTACTTTTGAAATTGTTGAAAATTCTGAAAAAAAAACCTGTATACAAAACAAAAAATCTGAAAAATAAAATAAAATCAAACACAAGCATTTCATTCTTTAATATAAAAAATATTATTAATGTTATTATTAATGTTATTACTAGAAAATGTAAATCCAAAAAATATATTAGAGACAGTGTCAAACCAGGCTACATACTAGAGTAGTCCTAGAGTAGTGGGTGTGGTCAAGCTCCAGTACTAATTGGATTGTAGACTCCATTTCATTTGTTGCACATGTTTAGTTGATATGCTTCATGCTGGTAGTGGAGGTTTTGGTACTCATTGGTTCCCATTTCTCCTTGTGGCTCGCTTGTTTGTTTGCCTAGACTTTGGTCCTTGCCCCTTGTTTCTTTTCTTTCTTTCTTGGGTGGTTTTTTTTTAATGAAGGTTGGTAGGGTTTCATCATTCATTAACAATGTGTTTAATATTAAATGTCAATCAAGTGTTGATTAATCATTGATATGATGTTATGATAATATTGTAATACAATGATTAATCATCATGATGTGTTATTATACAATATCATCACATCATCATATCAATGAATGTATCAACATTTTGTGAGCATTTAATTTTAACACTTTGTTGAAAAGTTATTAAAGCACATATACATGGAAGGGACAAGTTTATGATGTTTCATACCACTTTGGTACTTGTATTAAGTCCAAAGCTGATTTTTGCTTGGTATACTATAGATATAAACTTGATATTGATACCAATGTTTTTTTTTAAATTTTGGAAAAAATGACATTTGGGTCATATTTGGCTACTGTTTCAACCCTTGTGTTGTTAGGTTGGCCGTTGGTTGAAATGAGTTGGAACCCAATAGGCTATAAATTTTTTTTATAAATGGATTTTTTGGATCCAAGTTAAAAAGGGGAGGGAGTTTCATTAAGTGATTTCATTTGTTTAAATGTGGTTATTTTTGGCTATAAGTGTCAAATTATTGTAAAAGTTTTGGTTATTGTCAATTTTCACAAGGAGAAATTTAAACTACCTCCAGAAAAAACATGGAAAGTAGGAATCTAATAAGTAATCACTTGTGAGGGGATTGAACCATTTAAATTGCCCACTACAACGCAAGTGGCCTACTTACAAAAACAAATACATTAGTTCAATACAAACCCACCTTCAACTTTCAAGTCAAAATAGCACTTGGAAATATAAGGTTGAATAAGAAGTGGCATCCATTTGGGATCACCATTTCATTTACCCAAAAACTTGGAAATTGTTTAAAGTTTGCAAACAAATGAACACAAAAGGGATAGTTGTAAATTAGAAATGGTCACTAATATCCACTTTGGGTTCATGAACTCCCATACAAAAAACACAAACAAACCTTTGCAAATTGCAATTGTCCATGACATCATGAGTAAGGAATCTCCTTTGCATGAACTAAAAACTAGCTTTGATTGTTGATGTAACTAACCTCATCACAAGTGAATGAAATGAAATTGGGTCGTTCTAATAGTAAATTTGGTGGTGTCCAAGATAATGCCATGATGTGTTGAGCCATGGCCCAACCTATTGAATTTATCCTTGATGCATTTTTGGGTTCTCCTCAAGATTCAAAAAATTAAATAGTTCATTGTGACCCTCATATTCAAACATTGGTCGACCATGTTTCAATGTGTGGAATAATGTGGCAAACTAAATTAGTTTCTTGCATTTTTCACCAACCAACCCAGTAATAATTTGTAATTTGTAAACAGAAGTAGTTACATTTTTGTTGGGCTTACATTCATTACTAGTATATCATTCACCTTTTTTCACCTTTTTCATATTTTTTCAGCCTTCCTCCAAGTAGTGTGTTTTTGGACTGAGTCCCATTTTGGAGCCAACAACTTGTTTTTATGCTCAACCGCTGAGCATACTTTGCATTTCACAAGGTGCACACAACCATCAATTCCCATTTGCAACTCAGCCTAAGGTAGTTTGGTTGCCCAAGAAACTTGAAATTTCTTCTTTTTTTCATAATCACATGTTTTGTTAAACTTCTACTCTAGGACCTTTACTAAAACTTGAGGCCCTTTTACTAAATCAATGTCAGGACTCGGATTGTTTATAAGATAATTTGAATTTAAACAAATCATAGGCAACACATCTATGGCATCTTACTTACCTTTTGAAACAACAAGCTCACGTTTGGATTGAATCTCATTTTTACTACTGGAAGCCACATTAGAGTTAGTAAGAGGGGGTGCCATCGCTAGGGTTGGAAGAAGTGTAAAACTATTTGAATTTGAATTTGGGGATGATTTTAGAGGAGGTATTTTCAAACATAAAGTCCAAACACACTAAGGTTCACAATAACTACATAACGCAATCTAAATAAAAGCTACACAAGAACACAATGAAACCACAAATTCAAACAACACAATAGACAAGTGTGTAATGCATGTTACAAAATCATAGAAGCAAAATAACCTTGATAGTATGAGAAAAATCACAAAACCAAAAGAACCTTGACAACAACAAAAGAACTTTGAAACTAATTTTTTTTTCAAAAGAACTACATAAGCAAAAGAATCACAAAAGTGAAAGAACTACAACAACAAAAAACTTGTAGAAGCATAAGAACCTTGAAAGCAATAGAGAACTTGCATTCAATTTGCAAATTGGAATGTTGCACAATGCATATGTACACCATACTCGAAGGATTAAGCACAAATACATACCTAAAATAAAAAGCAATGAATAAAATCATGTTTATTCTGTTGCGTTGATGTTGACCACTAAGCTTCCAAGCTACACTTTCCAATATTGGGATCTAGTGTTGTTTGCAAATCCATCACCATAAATCATGATCATGATTTTGTTGTACTTTAAGCACCTGCAAAAAAATGAATGTTGTAATCATTATTGCAAGTCTTTCCAGTTGCTATTACGAACTACAATGAGGCTTGAACACTCTTGAGCAAGCACTCAGGAATTAAGAGCACAAAACCTTAAATCTTGAAAGTCCAAGGACAATTGCAAGTTGCAACATAAATATGATGTACGCAAAATCAAGACTCATGAAACCAAGAAACTTCAATGCAATCTGCTCATAAATGCATGGTGGAATGTAAGTTCTAATATCAAGATCCAAACTCTGGAAGACTCCAAAGTCACAAAGTGTAAGTTTGTAACATATGAACCTCTAAACGTGAATTTTAACAATAGATAGGAGGAAGAGTGGTGAAAATTTTAGGGCAAGATTTGACAAATGGCCCAAATTGAAGGAGGAAAAAAGTGACAATGATCTAATGGTTGGGGTAAACACATAGGCGAATGTAGGATTCCTCTTAGGGCAATTTGGTGACTAGCCATCACTACTCACTCACTAGAACGGCAAAAAGTTTCCAAGTTGTGTACATTTTTGGGCGACCTTTTAGGATGTCATGATGCTTTTAGGCGAAAAGTTCCAAATTTCACCCTTGAAATCCAAGCTTATAAGTGGCTGGCCCTAAATTCTTGGAGAAATTTGGCGATTTTTCACCCAAAAAAACACTGATTGATACTGAAATAAGTAAGGTATATACCTATTATTACCTCAGGTCCCATGAAGTTCTTCAATACCAGTATTACGAGACGGATGGATGACCAGATGGATGGACAAATGGATGACGAGACAGATGGATGAAATGATGCTTCCCGTCACGATGTCCTTTAATATATGTAATATATACCAAGATCGAACCTTATGTACTAGTACAACATTGGTCTGTATGTTCTTCAATAGCAGTAAGCATAATAATACCATATTCCAAGGTTGCACCCTATATACCAGTACAACATTGGTGCATACTTTCCTCAGGAGGTCTTCAGGCAATCTTACACAGCATAATCAGCCATGACAGCTGATTCTGTCATTTCCTACTTACCTATCCCTATTCATGATTCGAATAAGCCATTTTGCAACCTACTCCAGACCTTTACGCCATGGAACCGTTACACCTTGATGCTTTCTAGTACAAAATGTACAGCAACTAACATCTTCCAGACTATGAAAACATGGGTCCACCCTCTAAACCCTGTTTTTGTGCCCGGATTTTTGTGTGTCCGGAAAGTGAGCATAATTGGGTATGGTTTCACAAAACTGGGTATTGGTTCAGAAGATTTGCAGGATCTTATGGTGACAAGGCTTGATCAATGAAGAGTATGAGCAGCAGTCAAGAAGGCGCAAGCAAGTAAGGCAAATCCAAAACTGACGATGAAACCTCCTCTGAGGACCAATTGAGGTGAGAAAACTAATTTGGTCCCCTGTTTTCCTCTGTGTACAGCCTTACTTCTCATTTCATCTCCAGTTCTGAAAAAACTGGGGCCCAGTACCCCCAGTTTGAAGAACATTCTGGATGGGAGCCCAGAGTGAACCAGCACCCACCACCACACCATCCACTGGATGCCCCTTACACAACTCAGTTCCACATGAACCTCAATTGAGTTAACCTCTAGTTTGGCCTTGGTAACTCAATGTTCTATAGGTAGTCCCCATATATAGGTAGGTAGGAAAATGGGTGATTACTAGGAAAGTAGATGGTTTATATTTTATACATAGGTAAGGGTTGTTTTTACTACCTACTAACACACATTGTGGGTTGTTAGTAGGTAAGTAACAAAAATAGCAACTGAGGTAACCACCATGGTTAGCCAGGGAACTGGAACCCAACAGAAAATTGTGCACATTGGTGGGTGCTGGTTCACCCTGGCCATTCCGGATAACTATTTCCACTCCAGAGACAAAATTCAAATCATGAGAAGGCCATCTGACCATTGGACTTTCCTTTTTATGTACCAACAACTTATTTTAGGTAATATTAGGAAAATCAATGGGAACAAGTCAAGGAGCTGATATATGGTTCACATTTTACATCCAAAGGATGAAACCCAAGTAAATTGAAGTGAAACTATGATTGAATACAACACACTAGAGATAATCAAATGCGCCCCCATAAAAAAATTTGAACCTTTCTCTTTTTCTCCTTTTGAATTTCAAAAACTTTTTCACACACCTTTGAGATTTTCTATGCAAATGCATAGAAATCATGAATTGGAATTTCATGTTTCCTTCCATCCCTACTCATAGACAATAATAATAAGAATAATAATACAATTTGTGCTCAAGAGCTCTAAATTGCCCATTTGGCATGTGGATGGATGATAGACTACACATCAAAGCATGAAAGAAAGGAAAAACAAAGATGAAAATCCCATCTCACAACTCGTTCTCATTCACAACACTTGCAAACAAAACCCACATTTCCCATTAATGAAACATGTTCCTCACATGTGCAAAATGAAAGTAAGAATGAAAGTCAAATGGGAAGCAAGATGACAATTGAAGTGCAAAACTAAAGCATAAGAAAAGAAAAACAAAGTTGAAAATCCCATCTCTTGACTCTTCCTCATTCACAACACTTGAAAGCAAAACCCACATTCCCCATTAATGAAACATGTTGTTCCTCACATGTGCAAAATGAAAGCAATAATGAAAGTCAAGTTGGAAGCAAAGATGACAATTGAAGTGCAAAACTAAAGCATAAGAAAAGAAACACAAAGTTGAAAATCCCATCTCTTGATTCCTCCTCATTTACAACACTTGAAGCAAAACCCTTTCCCTCCTGCAAAATGAAAGCAATGATGAAAGTCAAGTTCAAAGCAAGATGACAATTGTAGTGCAAAACTAGTAATGGAATCATAATAAAAAATTTGCGTGAATAATTAGATAACAAAGCTTTCTAAAATGTACAAAATCAACAAGGGGTGTGTCACACCATGGCCTTGCCATTTACATTAAAAAGTATCTTAAGGCAAAAGAAGGGTTATGGAAATTCAAATATTTCACCATGCATAAATATAATCTTCCAAAAATCCTCTAAAAAAAATAAAAATCCTTCAAGATATTATAACTTTATAACTAATCTCAAAGTTCAACACAAGTCAAAATACCATCTTTCAAAAATCCCCAAATAAAAGTAGACCTATTATTATTACCTAGGGGCCAAAATCCCTTAAGCTACTATACTCTATAATGAATGTCAACACAATATCCTTGCCTACTAAAGGCAAGGCCAACAAAGACTTGTATAAGTATTGTTGACCATCATGAAGCCACTTAGTAACTTACCCCCTTTGGGATGCTTGTTGGGATTGATGATGGATCATTGGATTGCCTTGCAACTTACAACTTATCAAACAAATTTGTTTAAAACATATGCTTTGAATAACATCAGAACAGCCATCCATTGTGGAGATCCAGGACTTTTTTGACTTGAGCTTTCCATAGCAACAAACATGAAAAAAAATTGTAGAAAACTCATTTGAAAGAACCAACAACTTTGCTTTTAGCAAATATTGGGTGAAGCAAAAAGAACAAAGAATGTTGTGGGTTTAGTATGGAGAATTGTTGAAGTCTCCTCCAAATGTATCCTCAAGATAACACTACTCGGTACCCATTGGTTGTTGACATTGGGGCTTATGAGCATTCTCGAAGGATCTTGTTAAAACTTTAGATTAGGATTAGGTATAAGTTTGTGAAATTAAAAAAACCACCTACAAGAATTTATGTCGTTCCTATTACTATTCTTTGGATTAAATTTTATCGCTAATCATGTAATGGCATTAGGGTGTTACTAAGTTATCTAATTATTATATTCATTGTCAAATGAATGGCAAATATGTTCCATTGCACATGTTTAATTTTAATGCATCATTTTTCATGTGCATGGCACTTGTTTTTTCAATTTTATGATGATGTTGTGGCATTGATTAGCATTCCAAAAAGGTTTTTGCATTAAAGGGTGGCATGTTTTTTAGAACTTGTCTAAATGGTTAAAAGGGAGTTTTAAAAATGCTACCAAACTAAAACCAAAGTCCAAATGTGGCTATTATTTTTTATTTCAAAAATTTGGTGATTTTTTAAGGAAATATTTTTATTTTTATTTTTATTTTCACAATTTGACAAAATTTTGCATGAAACAATTGTTGCCATGGCATATGTGCATACATATTATTTAATAAAATTGTAAATTTAAAAGGTGGTGTATTATCAAAACAAGTTGTTAACCAATGCATTTGAGTTCATTGAAGGACAGTTTCCATTTGATTTCTCGATTGCCACCCTCAATTGTTTGATGGAATGATTAGAGGTGGCAATCACCCATAAGCTGATTTAGCCAAATTTGGCTATTAAAACATATGAGAGGAAACAAATTAAACATCCTTATGTATTTCTGGCTACCTACTTGAACCATGTATAGACATCTGGCGATTTTAAAAGATTTTTTCAAAAGTTTAAAAAATCATTGAAATTGTGGGGGGAAAAAAAATTCCAATTTTTGGCCCCTGGAAAAATTCTAGAACTGCCCAACACTAGTCACTACACTATCTTCAGATCAGCAACTGAGAAGACTACACATCCCACATTACTAACACACTCTACTCAAGCAAAAAGATTGTTAACTCAAAAGTGTGGAGTTTTCATCAAAGCAATGAGATCAAGCTCAGCCTGTTTGATGGTGAACCTTTCTGTGATCAATCAGCCAGCAGATTTCAGTGTCCAGATGGATGGCATCCATCGGAGCCTGGCCAAATCAGGGCTCCCAGGATCACTGAGATTGCTCAAGTTGGAAAAACATGTTGTATACCTGAGTCTATCTACACCTGTTCAAATCGAAAAGCTTTGGATGTACCCTATCTTATGAAGATGATGATCCCAAGGTGCACCCTTCTTTACTTTAGGGGGAAAAATTTGTTGACATGAGAAGCACCCGTCCCAACATAAAATTTCCACAAATTCAGCCCAATCCCAAGTTGAAGTTGAAACAACCAATTTGGACGCTACTGAAGGTATGCGTAGCCTCTTCAAGCTCTTCCTTTGATCTGAATCCAGTATAATCAAGGATAGTAGTAGTGTTTTCATATGGACTATTGTGCCTGTTCAGAAATTTTGGCTCTCCCAAATTCCTCACATGCACCTCACCAGCTACAAATGGACTATATACCTGGCATGTTCCATAACACAAAAAAGAGCATAACCTTCATGAAGGGAGAGCAGAAAACACAGATGAGAAGGGCAAGGAGAGTTACTAACTAAGTCAGTGAGTGATCATATATCAATGTTCTTAAGAAGATTTATATAGATCAGGAGAGATGCAAACTCAGTGAGCTTCATTCACCATTTATCCAGGTCATTGAAATTCACAGCATCTTCTCATGAGGAGTGCAAGGCTCAAGCAGAGCAGGAAATGAGAATATTTATGGAAGGATGAGTGTGAAGGGCACAATGTTGATCTGCAGCAGTTGCTGAAAAATCTCAAGTGGATATTGATTTTTTCCAACATCGGGCTGGACATAAAAAAAAACTTCTATGTCATCCAGAATATTAAATCGCTAGATTTTGAAATTTTAATGCACCTATCTCTTATCGATTTGCATCTTTAAACAATGCCTCTAATTACCACCATGCTTGAGTATTAATTTTTGACAATACCCATCTAGTATTATGCAAAAGGGTGAGTTTTTGGAATATCATATTGTGTTTCATTTTTTACTCTCAATGAACAAAACATGCTATTGTCAACTATTTTCTTGTCCTCTCTTTCTCTCTCTCTCATATTAGGAAAACAATTACGATGTTGTGAAAGAGTTGCAGTTCGAAGTTCTAGTCACATGTGTGATCATTAGTAATAATTTTGAATTTTATTGATAGAGCCTTCTTTTGTTCTCCAAGCATGCTGGAATGCAAAGCAACAATTGAGAACACAAACTTCTGACATACAAGCCTGACCTTAAAAGAGCAAGTCATTTCTAGACATACTACAATAGATCAGGTGAATGGTTTAAAGATAACTAATATGGTTTAAATGTATGTCTTCACACTTGGATGTAAATAGGGTATCGATTTTTTTTCCAATGCATATCCTAGATCAATCAAGTCTTGGTTAGTATCTACAGAATTAATACTAGGTAGGTAGGATCTATAGTTGATTCTCAACAAAATTGATCCCCAACAAGTTGGTTTTCAATGGCCACCCTAGACTTGGATGATTTTCTAGGTCTTTTTCAATATTCAGCCAACACTAGAGTTTGGTACTTAACTGTGTTGGATGGGTATGTAACCAAGAAAAGGAAACTAACAAAATAAATAAATTGTTCAACTACACATTGCAAAGAAAGAAAGCTCAAATCATAAGTGTGTTTATTGACAAGAACTTGCCATCAATATTAGTGATAGACGTGTGCAAACACACAATGCTAATGCATACAAACAATTCTATAGGCACATGTTTAGCTCAAATCACTTCTAGTTCCCTCTCTCAAGCTATCATGGTCTTCCTTATGGCATTGTCATGATGTGAATTCTTAATACCATCTATTTGTCTCTCAACACAATTCTTCGATAAGGATTTGTGAATCCAACCCTAATTCCCACAACAAATGATTTTCCTCAAAAGCTTGTAACTTGAGAAGTTTTTACAAGTAAAACTTATGTCCACCTTGGTTTTTAATATGTTGCAACCTTCTAATTATATATTTCTCTTTAATTACCTAGCCATAGACATTGAATTTCCATAATATGGATAGAAGCTTCACTCAAAAGTCCCACATACACATGCATTCACTTCCCTATTCCCTCAATTCCGTTGCCCATACTAGTTCCCAAATCTCTTGGTTTATCTTAAGCATGCTAAACTTGAAAACACAAGGCCATTTCAAACCAACTCATAAACCCCTTAGAGATCATCATCATTTCCATGTGAGCCTCTTCTACTTTGATATATCTAAAAATCTAATTCTACATTTTGTCCTAATTTTCCATGTGTAACAAAAAGATTTTTAAAGAACTTAGTACACAATAATATAAATTTGCAATGAATATTCTTTTCATTAGCATTTTTGCACAATGCATATAATTCCAAGGAAATGAAAAGAAAAAAAAATCACATTCTTTTTTGAGATTAACCAACACACCTCCTCCATCCCATGTCCCCCGTTTCTTCTCTAGTACCTCCCATAAACATATTTCCATCAAAGTTCTCCTAGCCTTCCATTCCAACCAAGCAAATCACGCTCCACAAACACTTTGGCCCCATTTTGCAATGCTTATGCATTAATTAGAATCCTACTCAATCAACAACCAAAATGACACCACCAACCACAAACAAAGATAATTAATCAAGGAAACCACACATCACTTTTAACCTATTGGCTTTTTACGTCGTTGTTTTTCATGTACAAAGGCTAAAAGCTCAAATGGGGTACATTCAAAAAAAGAAAAAACCCCAAACCTTAAATTGTCCATTTGCTAGACTTATTTTGTTGTCATAGGTATATATTTCCCTAACAAATGTAATATCAAGTCTTTGGCCACTACCTTTCTTGTAGTGGATCGATGATGGAAAGGAACCTTGAATACTATAATTGTTAAGGGGATATGTTGTTATGGTGTCTTGCCACATTAATAAAACACACCAAAGGAAACACATCTATGGTTGGTGGCACTAGGAACATCTCACCCCAAATATTTTAAACCTATTCAACGTTAAAATAACATAAGACTTGCTTTGGTGCATGTTTCTTATCCATTTTGTCATTTTGTTTAGTAAACCTACAAGTTGAAATTTGCTTTTCAACATGCATGTACAAGAGGAACTAAGAGTTGTGGGGTTTGTTGTTCCAAAATGGAGTTACATTTTGGAGTGCCATTGAACTATGTTATCGTTGACAAATTATGGCATCAAAAAGCCATGTCCCTTTTCCAAGATCTTGAGCAATTTTTAAAGTTGTGGTGAAAGTCTTATTTCTAATTATCAAAGCTATGGGCATTAGTTCCTTGAGATGTTTTGCATTTCATTATTTCCACATGTTGCAAGCTCCATGGAACATTTTTTGTTATAATTATTTTGGACAGTTTGTGACGCGCTCCCAAGTCACGGGGTGAAACCCACTTGAGGGTTTCACAAAGTCAAGTTGCGGAAAGTTGAACTTGGTAGCACGCTCTCGGCTTCCAACTCTAAAAAGGGGTAGAGGGTCAAGTTGGGAGCCTCGGGATTAGAGTAGGAAGAGGGACTAGCTTAGCTCGTGTGAATCTGCATCCAAAAACCAACCAAATCGGGTTAGTTTAGCATTCGGGACACCCTTTGGTGTTG
>Ga0209611_10010474_pt1 | contig 13651 bp, 9 predicted proteins | sample S1TSphgellanicum_3_FD_187693 | JGI IMG/M metagenome (GOLD analysis project Ga0209611, IMG submission 187693) | Host-associated microbial communities from peat moss isolated from Minnesota, USA - S1T2_Fc - Sphagnum magellanicum MG (SPAdes) (version 2) | ecosystem: Host-associated > Plants > Peat... | reverse complement strand
AACATTCATCATTGAACAAAAACCCAAAATGCAATACATACATGGCATTATGAACCCATATACTAAAACAAATTTTGGCAATACCCACATTGAGTTATTAAACCTTCCATCATTGAAAATGTTCACATATGCAATACCCGAATTGTACCTTAAGCCCACAATGTCTAAAAACCCCATGTAACAATACCCACATAATGATAATTAATGCACACTATTTGAAAGGTGCAAAGTGCAATACCTGCCTTGGGCCATAAAACCCACACTAGTTATGGGGAGTCAATGCATTATTCACATATGGGTATGAAAAAATCAAATTACAAAGAGATATTGAATATGAAATATTTGTGTAAAGGTATAAAACCTTTATTTATGGTTATATATTTAATGAAACTTGATGCCTTTTTTATATCCAATAATTAGGAAATGAAAAGAGGTTGAATTATGAAAATATAAACAAAACAAAACAAATAATAAGAGACAAATGCATACCTTTAGGAATAAAAGATGTTAACATTCCACCAAAGTTTGTAGTCCCAATTGAAAATGCAACCCTAAAATATCACAACTCATACAAAAGTGGGTTAGAAAATATTAAACTCTAACAACTGTGGAACATATGGAAACAAAGCAGATTCATAATTATGGTATAGATCTAAACAAGTGATAAGATCAAAAACCAATACAATGAGCAAAGTTTAGAGTATAAACCTTAGGCTCTGAAATATATGAACCAAATTCCTATACACTAAATCATAAAACATAACCCTAAAAATCCAAATGATATTTTTCCATAAGCCTTATTACAACCCTAACTATACAAACCATAACAAAAAAAAGTCCAAATATATGCCCTAAACCCAAATAACTTTACAAACTATACAAATTATATAATGCAAATAAACAAATTTAAAAAAACATAGAAAAAAATTTAGAAACCAAAATTTAAAGGTTTTAAACTATAAATATTTATTGACCGGAAGAAAATACTTTAATAAAAATCAAATAAGTACAAAACCAAAAGAGAAGATATGTCTTTTACCTTTGTGTGATTTCTCCAACCTAATTTTTTCCACTTTCTTTGGAGAAGATATAGAATGCAATTGTATTACTTCACATATGTGTAAACCCTAAAATTTCCCCCCCCAAATTTAGCCTACTTTAAGTTAATTACTATACATTTATCAAAAACTTATTAATTAATTTATGTGTCCCAACCTTAAACTTAAACCATAATCTAATAATACATACTTATAATAATTACATGAAAAGATGTATTGTGATGTCCATTCAATAATAAATTAGGTGAACAAAATTTAATAAAATATGCATAAACTAAACCAAAATGGCTACAATTATGGCATTGTTTCCACTATAATTTTTTTAAAATATTTACATATGGGGACCTATGTTCATCATCTATAAACTAAGGTGAACCTTAATAAATTGATAGGTAGGATTGACAAAGGGGGGGGTGAAAAAAATGGGTAGGTAGTTAATTAGGTATTTGGCTATGAAAAAAACATAGATAGATAGGTAGTTAGGTAGATAGGCAAGTTAGTAGGGTATGTAATTAATAAGGTAGTTAAGTTAGCAGGGTAGGTGGTTAATACAATAGCTAGGTCACTAAGTCAATAGCATAACGAGTTATTAGTGTAGCTATGTCAATAGGGGATAATAAATAAGGTACCAAGGTTGGTGTAGTACTTAAGAGGGTAGGAAAGTGAGTAGGGTGATAGGTTAGGTCCAAGGAAAAAATGGCCAAGAACTAAAAAAAAGAAAAAAAGGTATAGTGGTCAACATAAAAAAGAAATGGACTGTGATGAACCCCATTTGGCGCCAAATGAAAAAATGCACCCCATCCAGTGGACAAAATGGCCAATTGGTGCATTGGTGGCTGCTGGTTCACTCTACCCGTTGTGGATGATCCTCAACTAAGTTACTACCTAGTTTCATCTTCATAACCCATTCTATAAGAAGTAGGTCTAACATATAAACAGGTAGGTAACAAAATAGGGGACTATTAAGTAAGTAGATAATTTATACATTATAGGTAGGGGCTATTTTTTACTACCTACCTAGTTGGTAGGTAGTAAATAAAGCAACTGAGCTAACCACCATGGTTAGCTAGGGAACTAGAACCCAATACAAAACTATTCTCTAATCACATATCATTCATCCTTGATGGTGCATTGGTGGGTGCTAGTTCATTGTGGCCACTAACTAGTATCAATACTGAAAACTAGACTAGGCTCATATTTGTTGTGCAGATACCTGGCCTTATACCAGGTTGGCCCAAAAGAGGGATTGGACAGAACTAAAAGAAAGCAAAACAGTATGGTAGAAGAATTTAGGAATGAAGCTTAATATTTCTACTAGGGAACGATCCTCTAGCTACCCTAGTATGAATCCTGGGTCACCAAGGGAGTTTCTCTCATTGGCATGTAAGATGATGATGAAAATTTGAGGTGGGGATTCTTGCAAAAAACCATATGTATTTTATGTGCAGGAAATGCAAAGGATGTGGGGGTAGTAGTTTTTGTTTGTAGCTTGTATGTAAGATGATGGCAGCTTGAGCTAGGGATTCTGGAAAGAAGCCAGATGTATGTTATGTGCAGGAGCTGAAAAGCATTTGGGGGTTAGTTTTTGTTTGTAGCTTCTAGGCATTAAACATGGCATACATAAATTGGATTCTAAGTTTTGAATTATAATAGTTTTTTAATATATTTGATTTCATTTCAATGTATCAAATTTCATTGATTGATTGGGCTCAAGTTTGTTTCAAGCTTTCTTTCGGATATTACACATGACATTCAAAAATGTAACATCAATAAAAAGCTTGGATGAACTTTCATCCGTAATAGTTTCATTACATATAAGAGCTAATATAACAATAAACATACCAATATATCATCAATTCACGATGCATGTGTTATATAGATCAAACTATTATAGAATTTATAAAGACCTTTGGTATAATTTTCATATTAATATAACATGTTCCCATACACCCATACACCAAGACCAAACTAGTATAACAAGTATTAGGGTCGAGGGAAGTCCTTAGGCAAGGGATGTTTTTAACATCTTTCCTAGCATCTTTACTAACAATAATTGATTTTAATTTTTTATCACAATTTAATTTTTTGGTTTGGACTTACCTTTTACTAACATGTTTTGACATTCTCAACATTGCCCAACATTTTTCTAACACAACTTGATATCTTTTTAAAGTTGCCCAATTCTTTTTGAATAATACCTAATTCCCTAAACATTTTCTTGTTGTTGTCCAAAGGTTTCCCAATGTTTTTGAAAGTTTTCTTGGCATTGTTCAACATTTTCATGGCATTTTTCCAACATCCCCTTGCATTTGAAAAAAATTCATTCACTACTACAAATCATGGTTTTTAAAAATATTCAAGTTGATTAATTAGTTTTTTTTTTACTAGAGATGTACATTTTAACTAAAAACTTGAAGCTTGAATGACATGTGTATTTTTTGGCCAACGAACTTGACTAGAAGAACTTATTTTATGTATGCATCCAATCAAGTTGAACAAAAAATGACCACCTTAGTCAAAATGGTTAATGGTTTTTAATCAAGTGAGACATCTGGTCAAATTGAATATAAAAATTTGATAAGAATGGTCAAGATGATTAATAGTTTTCTAATGAAATGGGACATTTTATGAAAGTAATAGGCTAACTTACTTATTAACTGAGCTAAATTGGTAAATAACTAAGCCGACCAACTAACCTACCTACCCACCCACATACTAACTATTTACAAATTACATACCTACTTCTTATAACTTGCCTCCTACAGCTTGCCTCCTACCTACCTACCCACCCACTACCTATGTACTACCAAGTACAATCAAAATAAAAGGAACCACTTTAGAAAATAATCACTACTTCATTTCTATTGGTATGTTATTATTCAAATTAAAGTTGAAATTTTTGGATGAACTTATACAACAATATTTTTTATGTATGTGTGAACATTTGGCAAAATTTGAAAAAAAAAGAATGAATATGAAATTTTAAAAAAAATTTCAAAATGATGTAACTTGTGATTTTTTTAATTTAAAATATTTTTTTAAAAAAATGGTTTCGAAATGAAATTTTAATGGGAAATTTTGATGTACATATTTACATTATAATGCAACATCTTTTTAAGACATAATAATTTTTTAAAAATTTAAGTTCATTTATAAATCATGATTTTAAACATATTACGCATAACATTTCATTATTAAGGATATGAAAGATTTAATCATGGTATTTGATTAGTTCATTTTATCCTAATTGTACACTACCTACTTCCTATTTATTATTTCCAACCACCTACCCACTGCCCACTTACCTATTATCTCTTACAATCTATTTACCTTCTTACTTACATATTTCCTACTCACGTACCTACTATTTATGTCACAACCCTAGCCTTGGTCTCACGACCAAAGTAAGGGCTTGCAAGGTTGCGGGCCAAGAGGGAAGCCTAGGAGTGAGGGAAAGTGTGAGGGAATGAACCCTCACACTCCCAAAGGAGCTTCCACTTTGGGAGTTGGAATCATGGTGGATTCCCGAATGTTCAGAGAGCGATCGCAAGGGTCAAAACCTAATGGCTCAAAGAGTTCTTTATACCATTGAAAAGCTATTGAAACATAGATGTCTAAAATGGGCTCGCATGACCCATTTGGACATTTGAAACAAAAGTTATGGCCAAAAGAAAGGTTAGGAGTCAAATTGGCAATTTGACTCCTGACCACTAAAAGTCGGGAATCGACCCGATTTCTTTGCGTGCAGATGGTGTGCAACATACTACTGAAAAGATCTCAACAAGGGCTACAACTTTGTTTTAGACCTCATCTCAATCGGAGGTCTACACACAAAATTATGGGGCTCCAAAGTCACGGGAATCCTAACTTTGGCAATTTCGAGACTCCCACTTGGGAGTTCGGAGACAAAAAGCCATTTGGATGTGGGTTTTGTGAAGAAGCACAAAGTATACTATAAAGGGAAGGTGGTGGCTTCCCCCAAATCTAGGCCGTGGTGAGTCTTGTGAATTCGAATTACCTGTGGTTTGTCCTAACACCAAAAGTGTTCCAATTATGCACTAATCACCTTGTGTTGGTTTTGTGTGTACGTCCATGTGAGTAGTTAATACTTGTCATTCTTCCTAGTTCCATCCCAGAGCTCCAACACACCCTTCTATCCCCTCAAAGTGGTGCGAGCCAAGGAACGTGCCTCGACTCCTTGCTCTCCTGCTATTTTCAGTTTGGACTCACATTTGAGTCCATAAAGGAGCTTGAGGGTACGTCAATTTATTTAACCTTCCTTCTAACATAAATAAATAATATTTTATAACACTTGATGTGAAATTTAAACATGTGAAACAAAAAAGTGACAAAAATTATCACTTTTTGAAGGTGTGGTCCATTGGTTAAGGACTTGATTCATCATTGTGAAGGTCAAGGGTTCAATTTATAATAGTTGCAACCTATGTACATGTTTGAGAATCTATAATCAATAATTATATTAAATAGGTTCAATAGGTTAAACTAGGTTAAGTAAACTAAATTAAACTACCACCTACACACCTACTTGTTTCTTTATGACCTATTTGCATACCACAAAATAATATTTTTAATAATATAAAAAATAAATGATGTTAATTTGGACAAATATTTAACTAGTCAAATAATCCATATTTATTTTTCCCATAAAAAAACCACCCTAATCACAACAACCATGTCAACATTGACTTGTCCAAAATGACAAGATGTTTATCCATTTTTAGTAATTTTTTATCAATTAAACCATGATTTTTATTCATGGTTGTCCTTTGGAATTTTCCTAATGTTGCCCAACATCAATTAGCATCCCCAAGCATGTCAAAACATTTTTTCAACACTACATCATAAACTTCATGGGCCACAATTTGACAAAAAATATTGTGCAAAATTTATTTTTATAAGTTCGTATGGAATAAATATGAATGCCATTCATCTACGTGTATTGTTTGAATATCGATGTCATGTGCATTGTTTAGATATGAATGTCATGTGTCTATTTGTATTGTTTAAAGACGAATGTTGTATGTCTATTTGTGTAGTTTACATAGGAAAGTTGTGCACACAAATTCCATGTTTAAATAATGCACAATATTCATGTTTAAACAATATGAACTTCTAAAATCACAAGAATTTGGAATGAACCTATGAAGCACGTAAATTTGTGATGTATGTGGTGCCTTTGTCATCCCCAAACATCTTCTTGACATCCCCTAACATTTTCTCAACATTTTTTTAACATCACCTAATGTCTCATAGGTGCTACATGGTGTCATTTAGCATCACTACTCAAGATCCTAATCATCCCCACAAAAAACTCTCTTCTCAATGTCCACTAATGTGTCCCTTGGCATGTTCCCAACATATTCTTGATGTATTCTCATGTCCCTTTGTGTTCCAAATAAATAAATATTTTTTTGGTGTACCCCCCATCCCCCACTATCTTCTTGTCGTCCCTTAACTTGGATAAGATGTTTTTGAATATAAAGAAGGTATGCCAAAGCTAAAAATTACTAAAGACATTTTATTCAAAACATCCTTTGAAACTTAAAGATGGCCCTAAAAAAAGGACAATGGCAACCTTGGCAAATACATGATATCAAACCAACATTAATCTTAACATATAATTTCATGTCATAGATAACATTTACCAAACTCATCATAGTTCATAAGACATATGCACAAATGGTGGCCACAAAAGATTTAAAATATCACACCTTTAACCTTATTACATAATTAAATTATTTGATTATGAAATTGAGTTTTTGAGTTGTAGTTTCAAAACAATGTGGTATTCATGGACATGATTTCTCATAATGAATTAATAAAAAAAACTTTTGAAAGTTATCCATAAGCTACTGAATCAAAGTGTCTCCCTTTTCCAACTTAATGATAGTGCAAATGACATGACATTCACATTAATTAATAATTAATTTGTAATAAATTATTGAAAAATAACTCATTACTAAATATTTAATATTAAATATGAATTTGGGTAAAAAAACATGAAGGTATAAATAGGCATATCCATATGTACATCAAATCGAATTTTTAATTTAATATATTCATTGCTTTCAGTTTCACATCTAAATTAATTATGAAGTATCCCCAACTTGGATAAATATTTATATGATTAATATTTAATAAATTATTATTATTTTAATTAATGTAAAATTAGTATATCAATTACACTTATTTACTCATCTTAATAGTTAGATTATTAAAAAATATATTCTTTATAAAACATTGCATTCTAATATGTGTTATTATTAAGTTATAAATAGTTGTATTATAATCATAACATAGTTGAACAATAATATTTTAGTAGTGGCATATTAGTGATCATACGAATTATATCAATAGGAATTGTAGTTAAAAACTAGTTGCAAATATATTCCATAATGGGTGGTGCAAATGTGAACACATAACATGATCACATGTATGTACATTATACATTAGTTACAACAAAATTATTGTTTTAATGGCACATTTACAACAATTTCAAAATAGTTGCCACATGTAACTATAATGCAATTCTTGGAAAAATCAAACATGGTTGATTACACATGTATGTATGATGTGTATAAATTACTAAATAAAATACCCATTTTTAACTCATTTACAATTATAATATAACTAATTGATTTTCTAACTTGATAATTTATTTATTAATACACTATATTTCTAGGGGGATAGTTGCACAATAGTTGTACATGAATTTTTTTTGAGTTTTAATTGCAAAGTAGTGTGATTTTGATGAATGCAATTTCTCATAGTGGAATTTTCATATATGAAGTCATTATGTATTAAATAACTTGGAGTTGGAATCATGATGAGTACTTTGTTTGACAATTAAATAACCACACATAGCTATAATAATAATAAAAATTCATTATCATAGTACCTAGCCTAGTTAGGCACTAATTGATTTTTTAAATTATTGACAATTTTGATAAACACATGACCGCCATGCCAAAATTTTGGAAATTTTGTAAAGTGAAGTGTCAAACTTTTAGCCAAAAACTTTTACATTTTTGGAAGTCACAAACATAGAATTAACACCTATTAGATAGGATACATAAGTCCTTGATAGTCATTGTAGTGTGCCATATGTTGCATTTTTAATCCAATGGCTAGATAGAATTTTAGAATTTTAATTGAACAAATGTTGTTATAATTAGCCACCAATTTATGGCTATCCTTATGTCACTTATGACCTTTATCATTACTACTACTTAAACACACATTTTCAAAAATTAAAATGTCCAAACTTAAAATATTTTTATTTAAAAAAACATGAACCGTAATGCTAATATGGGCAATATGTATTACTTACTAACATGATTCAATAAAACCACAATTTCCATGGAAGCATTAATGAAATTGGCCAATTATGTTTTTTTCATTACATAGGATTATTTTCAATTCTGATTTGTAAAAACCAAATATTTCTAGATAAATTTTGTCTTCCATGCAAGTAATAGACACTTAAAACATTGTGAAGTTCAACAAATAGTTCACAACATTCTTAATTTCCTTTGGTAGAATCCCTCCCTAAGAAACATTATGTAAACTAGTGATTGTTGATCAAAGTTAGATCACAATTACCCCCACTTAATTGAGTGTTCCCAATGGTCATTACATCATTTTCACTCTTCACACTAAAATGCCTTCTAAAGGTAATTTGACATCTTAATGTCCAAATTAACAATTACCCCGAATTTTCAACCTTGCCTTGAATTAATTTTTTTGAAACAGAGGCAAACCCCCAACAAAAATCCTCTCCCAACCTTCATTTCATAATCAAGACTAAGTTCTTAAAATAGGTCAAATAGGTCAAGTGTTTTCATTTGGGAAAATTATTGCATCATGAATGAGTGTTTAACACAATGTCAATATGGAAAAGAGGCAATAACTTCATTATTTAAGAAAAGACTCAACTCCACCACTTAGATTTCCTTTATTTTTCACAAGACCCAATCATGATGAATGGGCAAAAGGTTATCCAATTCTAGTAGTGGACTTATGACCCTTAAAATAAACATTGACCATTAAGTTTAATAGAAAATCCAACAAGGTCATTTGAAGTGAGGTGGGCCATTACAAAATTGTCTAGGCATTTAATATGTTTGGTTTAAACCCATAACATATTATTTGAAAAATATTGCAACCTCATTACAAGTCTATAAATCAAAGCAATACCAACAACAAAACCTCACACTTTTGCATTGTTGGTTGTCACTCCAAAAGGTCATTTGCTAGGTTGAAGTGTGGGAGGAGCAATGTAAGACTCCACCCATGAAATGCCTACAATTTCCAACCAAAGAGTTTGTTAAAAGCAAGGTGGAGATTTTTGAAGTTGATGCATTCTCCATCCCATTGCACCAAAACGTTCGAATAGTTCAAAGTTATTGAAAGATCGAATGCCAATTTTTTATATTGACAAAATGCACAATGCAAGCTCAACCAAAAACAACCATAAACATGATTGTGACAATATTAAAAAGAACCTTTGTTGTTGAAGACCATAATGCAATGGTGTTATATTTATTTACTAGAGGTTTAACTTTGTTGAAAAAAGCTCACAATTTAATGTTTTGAAAATAAGAAGAATTCCAAAAAGTCATGATGAACTTGTGTATCTTCAATGCAACAAGAGTGGCCAATCTTTCACTTCCATAAGTCCTTCATGAAGTTTAAGGTTGATGATGACACAAAACATTTAAACAAAATAATGCAACCAACACATGAGCAAGTGGAAATTGCAAGGGACAAATACAATAATATGTGGGTGGAAGCAACTAAAGTAGGCCAATATGTGTGATCCTTGTTTTTTTTAGAGTGAAAGTAGCTATAAAATATATTTTAATATAAAAAGTATTGAAATGCTTTTTATGATCAATATGAGGATGTTTCTTGACTGTAGTATAATAATGTTATGTTTTTATGTTCTTAATATGCATTTAAGTAGATTTTTGATAACTTCAAGGTGATGACACATTAAAATGTATTAATTATTTCTTAAAATTGCATAATAAAAATCATTTTTGATCTTTTTTTAATTACAAAAAAAGTTCTAACACATTTTACTTGGCTAATTTAAAATCCACTTATTGCATTTTTTTAACACTAATTTTGTTTGAAACTTGGTATGCAATTTAATGAAGTGCATGATGTTTTCATAATGATACTTGAAAAGATTTTGAATTTAGTTTTTTACATTTATATAAAAACTAAAAATATATAATGTTAAGGGATATGTTTTTTACCTACTTTTGCATTTGTATATTCATGTGTGATAAATGGTTTAAAATGCAAATGTCGTTAATTAATGTTCAAATTTTTACTAAATGTTGATACTCATCACCTTTGAGATGCCACAAGTGATATATTAAGTAATTCGTAATGTTACTATCATAATTGAAATTCTGAATTTGATTTTGTGCCTTGCACATATTGTGCAAATGACAAGCCACTTTTAAATTCAATGGTCATGCCATCAAAATTTCATCCCCATTTTTATATTATGAATTAGTGCTCATCTTTGTCAAGGAATTGTTTACTCCAACCTACATGACAATTTTCCCACCTATAATAATGCATGCAATATATAAAAACAAACGTTTTTGAAAACCCTTTCTTTGGTTTGATGCCATTTGGTATACCAATTACAACAATTGGTTCAGAACAAAGGCATAGGTCACAACATTGACACCCACAAAGTTTGTAAGGAGTTTTGAGTGTCCTGCATGTGGATTGCAACACTGCAATTATGGATTTGATGAAACAATTTGGTGTAGGTTGTGGTATTGACACAGCCTATCATGGCAGCTCTCCAAGCTAACCGCTAGATCTAGAGTACTTGTCTCAATAGGGAAAAGAGTGAAGATGCATCTTCACTTTCCTACAATGTGGTTGTTTAGTTGTACATACAACCATGTGACTCGCCACCTGATTTATGTTTTGGGCTTTGAAAGCTCTTGGGTACATAATTTGTTCCTTTGCCCCTTTATAACCCCCTTTGGGTTTTTGCACTTCAGACTCGGACTTGGGTCCTCTCTTTTTGTTCTTCCTTTCCTCCTTGGCTTGGTGCTTTGTTTAATGAAACTTCTCAAGGTTTCATCATCCTAAGGTGCATTCACACCTAATTTTAAGTCAGGGTTAAGTGAAAATCTAGGTGGCATCTTAGGTGGCACCCAATGTGAAATGGGTGATTGTTTAATATTAAATGAATGTTAACTTAACATAAAATCTTCATAATAAATAGGTTTAGGTCCTAAATGATTAGCTTGGTGTTAGGGGACTTAATACTAGAGTCCTTAACACCAAGTGTGCCCTGTGAATGCACCTTTAGGTGGTAAGTATCCAGGGTTTTTATTTTAAAATTCCTCAAGTACGTCCACCAGTGTGGATCCCAAGCATTAATTAGCATTAAATGGCTACTGTCCTAAGTGGGCTGCTGCATTTTTACAAAAGTACCATACAAGTGGAGACCTAGGACATGCCTAGATCTAACTGTGACTAATTTAATTATTCTTATTTCGAAAAATCCCCAAAAACTCCTCAAAAATCACAAAATTTTCATGTTCATTTCATTTCTTTAAAAAATCGCCAAGTTGCAAAAAAACTCGCCCCCAAACAAAAACAACACGGGTATCACTTCAGACTGGAGTTTCTCTTCGTCCTCCAAGGAAATGAAATGAAACCCTTTATGGATGACCAATTCAGGCGTCTTGACATGGAAGATGAAATTTTGTTCCTCAATAAGGGGCCCCAAGGTTTGTTTTTATTTTGTCTGGTGATGTGAAACTGGGTTGGATTCTTAAGAGATGGTGATCTTCAGAGTGAGGAAAAGTAGGAGAGAAAGTGTGAGCACGGAGTGTCGGTGCCACATGGGTGGGTGGGTCGTGCATTGACGCCGTGGTCCCCGCCTTTTACTCCTACGAATTGTGAGAAATCGCTTGCACACCAAAAAGCCTCTCCTATCTAGTACCTACTATAAAAGCAAACAGGGTGTTGGTCATATGATTAGAATATCCAAATAGCAATGAAGTACCCAAAAGCAAACGCAACCTCAATCAGAATCCAATCGCGCGCGTTCACGAATCAGCTACCACCTTGGCGGATTCCCCTTGTATGGGAATCAACACCCTGGAAGCTCCGAGGTTGCCGGCTGCACACCATCCCTCTACTGAGTCTGACACTGCAGCTTTCTGCCCACCAAGAATGGGAAGGAAAATCTATCCATCATGCAATGCTCTCCCAGCTAGCTACTTCCCCAAACGCCCAACTTGGTCGGTGAAATGGCCTCCAAGTTATGGCCAGTGAAATTTTTTATTTATAAAATAAACCAGGAATGGCCCTCCATCCATGTCCCTATTTAGATACATCATCATCCTCCATGTGCTGCTTGCTTGCTGGACGGTGCATAAATAATCATCATGTGTGATGAATAATATTACACATGATCACATGTACTGTGTTTTTTTTTTTTTGGGTCAATTTTATAATGCAGCCAAAGTGGTGATGATCCACATGAATAATTAGCCAAATTTGGCTACAAGCTAAAATATGAAAGTAGAATTTTTGAAACATCCTGCCCTCCATCCTTTTGGCTAAAATATTCTTGAACCATGTATAGACAGACATCTGACATTTTTCCTTTCTTTTAAAAATTTTCTGGCTATTAAAAATATTTTATAATTAATTGATTTCAGCACTTTTAAACCATACAAAAACATTTTTGAGCTTTTTATAGCTAGCAAAAGAAAAAGGTCACTTGCCATTATGCCATGTATGTGCAGAAGAGTGATCATGATAAGAATAATAAGAATAGAATACAACGGCTAGCGAAGCATAAATATGTAACTTAAATGGTGATGATCAGTGCGCAGAGCCTGTAGCTAGCCTGTTGGTAGCTAGAGTTGCAGATGGCGCGGGCCTGCCGCCTAGTCAGTCCACTGACGAGAAGGAACGATTTTTAGCGTAATTGTTAATTGTTAGGAGATCAAATCCAACCGCCACTTACGGCTGAAGGCCGTCTGGTGACTTATTATTCTACGCTACTACTCCTGGCCTGATTACGGACGCACTTGGATTGGTAGCCGCCAGAATCGTGAGGAAGAAGGGTGTGAAGTAAATTAATGTACCTACATACTGTATCGTCCTTGCTTCTTCAGCGTTCTAACTTCTCGTTGTCATCTGAAAAAGCATGTGTGTGTGTGTGTGTGTGGTAACTGTAAGTGTACTAATAGGTATTGCCCACTTGGTCGGTCCAGGACGAGGTCATGGCCTTTATCCTTCTTGACCCCAACCGGTCGGTGATATCCAAAGCGTTTGCGGCTTCTTTATGGATGTTGGTGGTAGTTTTACACACCGCTGGTTTGGCAATCTCCGGTTGGAAGGAGAAAACAAGATGGATAAACTACCTCTTTTGGTGTACACACTTTGAAAACGTGATCGTAGCCTCTTCCTCTACAAGCTTTTAGATAGGGAGCTCGGTCGGTTCTTATGAGTGCTAGTTGCATCCCTCCCCCCCCCCCCCCCCCCCCCCCCCCCCCCCACCCCCCCCCCCCCCC
>Ga0209611_10010473_pt1 | contig 13652 bp, 8 predicted proteins | sample S1TSphgellanicum_3_FD_187693 | JGI IMG/M metagenome (GOLD analysis project Ga0209611, IMG submission 187693) | Host-associated microbial communities from peat moss isolated from Minnesota, USA - S1T2_Fc - Sphagnum magellanicum MG (SPAdes) (version 2) | ecosystem: Host-associated > Plants > Peat... | reverse complement strand
AAAAAAAAAAAAAAAAAAAAAAAAAAAACCCCCTGGGTACATAAAGAAATAATGAGAAATGAAAAAAAAAATTAATTTTTTTTTTACTAGCGTGGTTCTTTCATCCTTTCATCTTCATCCAGAGTTTCCATACGAAGAAATTATTTCCTAACTAATCATAATTTGATGTCTTTCAAAGTTCTTTTGGATGAAGATGGGGGAAACCTCACCAAACAAAGGATGACTCAGATAGGGGAGCTAGGGAAAAAGCCCAAGTGAAACAACACCGGGTTGGTCACTTCTCATCCATGAGGAAGTCACAATGGGGTTCTTAATGTCACTCATTCCTTGTGAACAAAGTTGGTGGTGAAATTTTGAGAGTGGATTAATGATAGATAGGTGTTTCCTAAATCATTGTCATTATGGCAATCCAAAGAGATGTGAGTTGTTAGGCAGCAATGTTAGGCAACAACAATTTGTCAAGTCTTTTACTCTATTTTGACCCGTCATATTGTATACATACCATGGGGGCCTTGGCAGCTTCAACACTAATTATATTACTTATAAAACTGATGAAATTTTCAATAAAAAAACCTTTATTTCAAAGAACAAAATTTTTGTGAAGGAAACTAAAGAATACTTTGGAATATTCAAAAAAATTCAACATGAAATCTTCAATTTTTCTTAATTGTTCATTGACGAGCATGTGTTGAAGCTGCCCTTGGACTATGGCCATTAAACAAAACGCGTCAAGCATGGCTTCAGTGGCCTTCTTTCCTTGGAATTCACTAGGTGCATGAACATGGACCAAGAATTGTAAGCACAAGGTTTGACTCATGTACACATGATAGCAGCAATTATGTCCACGGAGGCCTGTGCGATACAGGCCCGTGCTACAGGGCTATATTGGAGTACCTTTGGTGACTTGACTTCAGCACAAATTATATTGCTTTAAAAAATGCTGAAATTTTCAACTTTTTTACTTTTTTTCAAAACACAATTTTTGTGAAGGAAAATGAAGAATCTTTCATAATTTTTGAGATTTTTTTTAAAAATGGAATCTTCAAAATATTCAATAGACATGTGTGGAAGAAGCTACTCTTGTACTATAATAATTAAAATTTGAGCTTTGCATTGCTTTGCACTACCAATGAGAATCAAATGACATGATGTCAAAATATCAATATATTTTCATGTCTTCTTGAATCTCATAATATCATAACAAGAATCTAGGATCGTATACAATTTTCTTTAAAATCATTAATCTTATAACATGAAATTCAATCTTCACATATTAAATTTATTAAAAAAATTGTGTATGGATTACATCTAAAAATTCATGAAACCATTTCAGTTTTGAATAGAAGATTTTAAAAAGATTTTAAGGTTTTAATTGATTCAATGTTATGTGACTAAATTGAATTCAAATATTTGTTGGTGTTGTTTGGGAAGACAACAATATTCAATTTTCACATGTATGAAATTGTCATCTAAAAAGACTAACAGAAATCAAACCTAAACCAACTCTGATGTACCCTCATCAGGTGAATGATGGTGTTTGTCCAAAACCTTCACATTTACCTACAAACCTAGTAATCTATGTACTTATGGCACATTCACACATGATGTTAAGTCAGTGTTAAATGAAAATCTAGGTGGCATCCTAGGTGGCATCCAATGTCAAATGGGTGATAGCTTAAGGTTAAGTGAATGTTAGCTTAACATAAAAATTTCATGATAAGTTGGTTTAAGTCCTAAATGACTAGCATTGTGTTAATGGATTGAACACTAGAGTCCTTAACACCTACGTCACAAATTCCAAAAGAAATGACTTTCAATCACCAGGAAATTTGAACCAGGGAATCGCACCTTGAGTTGTTCCCCATTGTTTCATTTGTCATTACAAATGAAACTGGCAAAAGCAAAAGTGAACGGCCCAATGACTGCCTTTCATGCATAGTGAAAAAAAAAAAAAAAAAAAAAACAAAACAAGTGCTTGAACAGGACCCCAAAACCAATTAAGTGTTATGGGTAATGGGCTAAGGTGAACAAGCACCTATCTTAACACTTCACCATCTTACATGCTCTGTTTAACTCAGGTAATGTTAAACTTGGACTCTAAGTCCCCTAATGAAGTCAACTAAAATTTTAAATGTTTAGAAGCAACTCCCCCAAAAAAAAACCGTGCCTGGGGATTTTACCAGGGAACCAATGTATTTGGATGCACCTTCCCCCATGTGGAACATGCATTTGCCACACATGTTTGTCAGTCGGCTCAGCAGAACATTAATCATCACATGCACACCTTCAGCCACTCAAAAAAAGAGAAGTGTCATGCTTTAGGGTTTAAGGTTTAGGGTTTGCTGCTCATGCAGGCCCTCCTCTCCCCCTTTTCACACTACCAAATCTAGCAATCTCACTGGCCTGAAATAATATTAATGTTTAGACTTATACACAACCCTATTCTACTGAACATTGAAAATTACAGATCATTTCTACCATTTCCATTGGTCTTCTGAAATTCTCACAAGCATACCAAACCCTATTACACATTTAATTGTTAGTGCATTTAAGATATTTAAGAAAATCAATTCAAACCATCAAGTATAGCAATTTCATTGACCATAGTAATTTTTTTGCACACTTGCACACAAGCCTATTTGACACCCTTTGTATATTACGACATTAATGGTCTGCCCACACTTGGAGTTAATGCCTTCGGTAAGCGCATGTTAAAAAAAGTGCAAGATATATTGTATCCCCACATTGAATTACCTTAACAAAAAATGTTAATATGTCATGTAAATGTGACAGTAATGTTAAATGTTGGAGTTAAATTAATGTTAACTTGTAAATTAACATCATTGGTTTACCATTCCTTTGTATAAATTTGTGATAACCTTCATGCCCAAAAAAAAAATCAAATAATTTGGTGTTTTAAAATTTCAAGAAAATAAGAACTTGTCACATGCATAGTCATGTTTACACTCCAACTCACATTCTAATGCAATTGGCTAAACTTGGCATGTGCATGACATGTTTAAAATAGTATATATTTGACTCAAATTGGATAATTAAATTGCCTATGCTAATTTAACCTTAATTTTTTTTAACTTGGCATAATTAAGCTATTTAGTCTAAAGTACGCTAAAGTTGGTTGTAATTGGTTAAACTGGGTTATTTCAATTAAACTAGGCAAGGCTTGATAAAATTAAAATATTTAAGCAAAATTTGGCAAAATTAAACTATTTATGCAAAACTTGGACAAAATTTGGATACTTAAGCTAAAGTGGGCAAAACTTAGTTAAATTAAAAATATTTAGGTTAAAGTAGGTTAATTTAGTTTATTGTGGTTCAATTTGGTTGGATTAAGTTACGTAAACAAAATGAGGGCAAAACTAGGTTATCTATTAAATTAAATTAAATGAGTATATTTAAACTAAATGAGACTACTTTGACTAAATAAATTATTTAGACTAAACTTATGAACTAAATTCAATAGAGGTTAATATCAAAGGTTAAAATAATGTTAATTCTAAAGGTTAAAGTAAGTTAAACCAAAGTCAAACCTAAATTAAACCTAGACCAATTTATATTAAACCTACCCATATGTTCATATTTATTTATAAATTTTTAGTTGACTAAACAAAGTCAATTACATTCAACATGACTACTACTTGTGTAGTCCTAATTATATTATAGTCATATATTTACTTTTAATCATATTTATAATCATGTAGTCCTAATAATAGTTGTTGTCAAAAAAATGGTAGTGATTGGAGTCCAAATATGACTACATGACTATAATTGGACAATAGTTGTAAGTTATTCTAATATAAAAAATCATGTTTTGGTATAGTGATGTTGTGTTGGCATTAATTTTGCTATTTTTCATTAATGTGCGAAAAAGGTTCAAGGGTAATAGTGAAAAAATGCAAAGCTATGATGTGGAACTTTGAGTGGTTAGGAGGGGAACACAATAATTGGGTTGATTATTGTGCCCATAAAAATGTGGGTGGTTTAAGATTGATGGACCTAGAAAAGGCATTTTTGACCTTGATGTGCAAATTGATGTTGATGGTTATGGAACCATGTGAATCAAATTTGAAAACATTATTAAGGTTCAAATTGGTTAATTACAAGCCTTCTTGAAATAATAGATGGTTGCTTGACCTCCACTAGCCATGGTCAAATGGCACACTTCAATGCATGGCTCTAGGGTATGGGCGTAGATTTCAAAAATATGGAAAAGAATGGTAGAAAAACTCTAATTCCAACCTCTCATATATGTTGTTAAATTTGTAAAAAAATCAATTATTAATGGGGTTTTGAATTTAAAGGTCATGAATGGGTGCAATCACACTAACATGAACCACAACAAGTGTCACCAATGCTTAGTTTTTTCATGTTTAAAAGTGGTAATTTAATTTGGTGTTGAAAGTATAAGATTTTCTAATATAATAAGGTTCATAACATATCATTGGAACATGTGAATTAATTTGAAAAATATCCAATGAATAATAAGATCTCAAAAACATTCATTTTGCATTATAACACGTGTTTTTTAACATTGAAATAACTAATAAATAAACTTCAAAACTTATGAAAATTACATATATTTTGAAATCTTTTATATAAACCTTGACATAATAGTATAAAGAAAATTATTTTAAAAATTGAACAAATTTTTTGAAGATTTTCAAAATTAATCCCAAAAGTAGGTGAGTGCAATTCATCTTTTCTGGTTTGCACCTGAATGGGGAATATCTATCAACAAATTTTGAAAATTGCATGGGGCAAGGCTTTAAATGATTGGAGACTTGTCAAGAATGTTGGTTTAGTTGGCCAATTAAGTTTTGATTAAATTAACCTTAAGCTGGATTAGTGTAATTAAATGTGTTTTTAACTTGGAACTAATTCAAGTGTGAATTAGGTTTGGAATATTTTATGTGTGGGATATAATTTCAAGGTTTAGAAAAATGTAAGTGTGTCGTCGCATGTTTTTAAATATTTTTATGCAAGTTTTCTTTGTGCACATTTATGTGTGGATTTTGTTTGTGTTTTAGGATTGGAATTTTATTGTTACAAGTGAATTATGTTTTGAATAACCAAAAATCACCAAAAATCACCAGCTTCATTGGGTGAATTTCTTTAGTTTAAGAAATATATCACAAGATAATTGGTGCAATGGGACCTTAACGAAATAGGGGGGTGGGTTAGAGGTTGTGTGATATTTAAAATGATTTTATGTTGTTTGGTTTATGTGTGTGTGAACAACAATAGTTGCAAGTGATAATAAGGGTCGTGCATGACATACCTTTGGGATTTAGAAAAAATAAAATTATATTATTGGGATGAGATCAAAAATAATTTCAAACTTGAAAATAGGGAGCAATGCATATGGGAGAAGATACTTGTGAGCATCTTAAATGTTTGGTCAATGGAATTTGGGAACCTATCGTCTAAGGTTTAAAATGGATAATGGGTTGGTATTTACCAAAACCCAACCATGTACCTATTGCCAATATTTTGTATTTCAAACAATTTCAAAACTCTTATCAATACAACGCAACAAAGGATACTAAAGTTACTTAGTGAGATTCAAGCCTTTGAGGTTGGGATACATTCAAGGCTACTTCAATTGTATGATAATTGGAACAACTTTACTAGAACCTTTAAGAGATTGAAGCTATGTACCAAGTTGAAATCAAAAGGGTCAAATTCACAACATTTCATGGAGTTCTCCAAGACCTAGAGTTTGACCCAAGATTGTGGAAATGGAATGGACAAGTAGAAACAACAAGATACAACACTAAACATGGAACGAAAATGTTGAAATAAAAAATGTAGCTTTTGAAGATTGCACAAGCTAAACTACGGAATCATGACCTCGCACCTAACTTTAGATTGGGATAGAAAGCCATGTGGATGAAACATAGAGTTAAGAAAGAGGCTAACTCTCTTTGGACATTATGACTTAGGCTTTGGCCATTAACACATGGAAGGCAATAAACCAACCAAAATATTTCAGTAGATTGTCCTTCTGATGAGCTCAAGGTTCTTGAAACTAACCATTCATAATTTTTGGCAATGTCAAAGGGTGAAGGTGGCTTGGGAGATTACGTTCATTTTCTTGTGTTGGTTATAAATGCCTTTGCATATTAACTTCATTTGGAAGGCCTTAAGTTTTAAACAATGCCTTTTCAACCAAAAACTATTTAATAGGTTAAGGAGATTTTGTCATTTATGGTCTCTCCTATGGGGTATCATTTTGTGATGCATATGGATTGAATGAAACAACCTTAACTTCAATGGCATTAAGCGGTATAAAATTAAGATTGAAATAGCTATATGGGAAGGCTTTTTAGACTATAATAGATTTGAATGAGAATGTACCACATACCTTATTAAATTTTTGTTGAAGATGAACATAAACTCCTTAATATGTTTGACATGGTTTGGTATCCACATTATGCCATTTACACATGGGATTGTAGGAAGATCTAGTGGTGTTATCAACTATTGAGGGGTAGGAATCTCTTGTGGTATGTTTATGGCTTTGTTTGGTTGAGTTTGTTTGTTCTTGGGTTTCTCCTTGTATCAATGCTTATTTGCAATGGATTTTGTCCATCTATTCCAAAATAGAATAAATAAATATGTAAATTAATACTTGTTTATAAGTTTGGTTTCATAGATTATTGCATATGGCACATCTATGTAATACTTTGTTTGATGTATGTGTATGCTATTCATACTTTATACCAATGTTGGGTAGTTCTCACCTATTTGAAATAACTATTGGTTTTAGTTTTTTTAAATTTAAAAAAAAAATTGATTTTTTTTCTTTCAAAATTTGGTATTTTTGTTGATTTTCATATTATCATTAAATTATTATTTTTTTAATGTACGCTAGTTCTCAAGTTTTAACTCAATATCCTTTAATATAAACTTAAATTTTAAGCATAAAATCACAATTAATTATGTGAAATTAATTTTATGACTATTTTTAATTAATGTTCATTCATCCTAATAAGTTTTTAAAGTTAAATCTTTGACATGTGTAAACTTTAAATTTAAAAGTTCAAATCCATGATGAACATGGAAAGGGTTGTGACCTAGTGGTTAATGTTTTAAAAGATTTTAAAGAAGTCTTGGGCTTAAACTTAAACCTTGATATGACAATGGGTAAATACTACTTTTCTTATTTGGGTATTTATAAATATATACAAATATGTGAATCAATGTGGGGGTTCACTTGATAATCTCCACAAGTATCAAGTTTGGGCCTATGTGATATTCGATTAGTTTTCAAAGTGAGAACCCTTGATTTTTGAATTGAGAATTGATATAAAAATTAGTAGGGGGAGGGGTTTAGTGATACCCCCCAACACTAGTTCATACCTTTTTCTTTCAAGCTTAATTATCTCATTTCTTTCGCCCACCCACTTATGTTCACTAATGTTAGGTTCAACAATGTTAATGTTCTCAATGTTAGGGTTGATCATATGTGATGTGTTAAGTTAATAGCAGTGTTGGGTGGTTCTCAAATCATCACCTATTTTTGACCCAATTCTCATAATGAAAATTGCTTGACATAATTACATGTGAGAACCTAACTAATAATCAACCTTCGTTTTTCACACAAACAAAAATAAACCATAAAAACCAATTCATGTTTTAAAAAAAAGAAAAAAGAAAAGATGGACAAGTTTTTTTTTAAAGCTTCTATTTGGTTTTATGTTTTCAACTTTAGGGTTCCTAAAGAGTAGCCATCACTTGGGGAGGTGAAGGCGTTGTTTAAGATTAAGGATATTGTATAAAAATGAAACTTGAGTTTCATTTTATTTCACAATGATTTTATTTAAAATCTTGTAGTACTTATTGGTTATGCTCTTTTCACATTGTATTCTTCTTGCTACATCCTTCTAGGCTCTCATTGGTGTTGTTCTCCTTGCATGTTGTTTTTCCTTACATTGTGGTATTACTTTTCATCTCATTTTTTTGGTATTCTTTGTGTGCTATTACATTGTTCTTATTGTGTTCGCACTACCTTGCTACTATATTGACACTATTACATTTTTCTTTTTGTGTTCTTGCGTTGTTTTTTTTTCTCATGTTGTTGCATTGCTCTTCTCGTGTTGCTTCCGCTCTCCTTGCATTAATGCATTACTCTTTTCATGTTACATTGCTACTCTTTTCCTATTGTTGCATTATTCTTCTCACATTGCCTTTACTATTTTTCTCATGATGCCCTTGTTGTGTTTCTCACATTGTCGCATTGCTCTTTTCACGTTACATTGGTCCTTTTCTCACATTGGTGCTATCAATCTTCAAGTACTTACTTGCCTAACTCTTGATGTTGCTTTTCTTGCGTTATTGTTGTTGCTATTCTTTTCGCATTGGTGTTGATGTTGTTTCTTTGGTTGGTATGGTACTTCCCTTCCCCTTCTTGCCATGTGTAGGTTGGAGTTCCAACACCAAGTTTTCGAGTACAAAAGGTGAGTTTTTTTTCCATTTTCTTTTCATTTTTTTGTTTTGAGTTTTTCATTTCATTTTGTGTTATTCTTTTGATAATGTGTTAATTTTTTAATTCATTTGCTTTGTTGTTTATTTTTGCAGGTTTTTTTGAACTTGCCTATAAACCCCATATTTTTTCCACTTTATAAGCCCCATAACTTTTTCTAAAAATTTAGAAATTTATATCTTTTTTTTATAATAAATGCTTAGAAGGGAAATTGCATTTTGCAATTCCTTGTAATTTTATTTATTTATATTGTAAATGTTAGTTTCTGGCCTTTAATACATTAGATAATTGTTTAGTTTTTGGTTTTTGATAGATCTTATAATTGTTTAATTTTTTCACTACTTGTGAGGGCAATAATTTTTAATCTCAAATTAAACATGGAATATTTTTTTGAGAACGAAAATATATGTGATATATTTATGAATGAAATAAGGATGGAAAATGAACCTTTGTTGAAACTTGAAGAAAATGGAAGTCTACAAACAAAAGGAAATAGGAATCTAGAAATGAATGAAAAGAAAATGAAAGATAATTTAAAGAAGTTGCATGCACAAAGATCATTTTGGAAAGCAAATAATAAAAATGCATTGTGTTGGGCATTATATTTGTTAATGACAACAAAAAAGTTAACATAACAACTTTTCAAACCAGTAAATGTTATATTTTTTGTCACAATAAACCAGTATTGAATTTAAATCCAAGAACTCAAGCGAGGAATGGATTAATCATATATAACACAATTAATGGTATATTTACTTTTAGGAATGTCAATTTAGAGTCGATGCATGGTTGGGTGGACCAATTTGCCACAAAATCAAAGTCCCTATTTATTCAGAAAAATGGTCAAAATTTGGAAATTACAATTAGTTTACATTAGTTTACATTGATTTCCTCCATTTTTTTCCATGTCATTAATGGCACATCTAGATTTTCTTCTTCTTTATACATCTAAGCAAAAAAATCATAAAATACTTTTTCCTCCTATATGATTTGGACTTATGAAAAAATGCTCATGATTAGTTTGTTTAAAAGTCCATAAGTATAGTTTTAAAATTCAATTCATTATTTATTTTATTCCTATGTTTTTTTTGATATGATATTTAACTAATTCCAAATCCCTAACACACACCCCATCAATAAATGGACTATAACATAGTCCACATAAAAATGGTAGTCATAAGTGCAATTAATGAGTTTTGAGTTCAAAAGTCCATTGCTTTTATAAATTTGTAAAATAATTTTATGCATCATGTAGATATTCAAGTTAAGATATTTAAACCAAGTCCATTTTAATCAATTTAAAAACCTATAAAGTGACATGGGCATTGCAATGGCAACCACAAGGCAAAATTGGCTAGCATGACACCCAAATTGGTCCACCCAACCATGCATTGACCCTTCAAATCAATGTAACGGTTTTTTAAAAAGTAAAAAGTCAATTGTTTTTTGAGGGAAGATGAAAGACAACCTTCTAAAAAGTGATGAAATATTTTCATTAACTCCATATTTAATCTTTTTGTTGCAAGAAATTTTTTCAAGAAAGATGATGTGGAATACAAACAATTTTAGAAGACTTATGTCTTTTAAATGTAAAAAAACTACCTTCCTTTATAGTTTGTGGAAAGTAGTCGGTTGAAAAGGTTTAGTATGCATTTATGTCCAAATTTTGTTTTTCTTTATAGCAAACAATTTTCTTATGAATTATTGTCTGGATTAGTGGAAAAAATTGAATAATTATATGTTTTACTAGCTTTAGCAAAATGTCATTGTGCAACTATAAGCTTTGATTTGTGGATGTCAAAAGTTGGACTTAATGTTTTTACATTGGTGATCAATTTTTTAGGAGTTTATTGGTAGTTAAAGCATATTACCTTTGGCCTTTTCAAACCAACAAATATTTATGGACAAACCTTGGCCAAAAAATTAAAAAAACTATTGGACAATCAGAACCAATCAAGTTTTCATAACATGATGTAAGAAGTGGAACTAACCAATTTTTCACAAAAAAAATGAGGACCACCCAACATTAGTTAATAACAACAAGTTGGTGTTGAATATTAAAGCATAAACTTTAGGTTCGACTACAATTTGAGAAAGAAACATTTCCTAGCCTTGGTTTCAGGCATCAAAACCACTTGGTAATTAAAAATTAATTGTTTTCCTTTTTCTTTTTCAATGAAAAATATTTAAATTACTATGATTTTAAATTATTTTCAACCATGGAGATTTTAAAAGTCCCACCCAATGATTTTTTTGGGGTAAAAATTTGCCAAAAGGTGACAAAAATTTAGCTTCTATAACAAGGTTGCTGTAAAATTGAAAATTTGTTTTGAAGGAAATTGCTAGATCTTTGTAATGCCAAGTGATCATATTGCCACCTTTCAAATAGGAGAAACTTTAAAGTCACCCTTTTCATTGCTAATCCCATTTTTGTTCGCAAATAACACTTCCAACACTTAGGAGTTTTTTGCCACCAGAGCTTTTGCATTTGAAACATAATCATTCAATGCCATGTCGTTAACAACATGCAATTGATTGCACCTTGAAATTGCTAGCTACTTTGGATGCATCATAAATGTTTTAAAAACATAATTTGCATGGTGACGACAATTTTATTTGTAAAATCAAATTTTGTTTTATGTTTATTTGGTTGTTAAATCTATTTTGAAAGCTTGTGGTTGATATGGGGAGATTTGGTGTAATTGTAAACTATAGTAAAATTTAGGATGTACAAGTAGGTAGTCCAATGTAAAGCAATTGCATTGTGCAATGTGCAACTTGTAAGTTGCGAACATTTTTTACTACAAAACAACATGGAGTCATGGGGTTTGGGAATCCTCCAATGAGGCCAAGTTTTGAAATCATGAGATGTTTAATTCAACATTGCGTAGGCAAGGCTTATAGGAAGCAAAGGTCATTATTTTTTTAAAGTAAGAGTTTTAAAAAATTTTGAGTTTAAGGTTCAAACTTCATCTACTACCAAGTCATGGATAGATTTGTGAAAATTCTTGTAGAAACTTCTTGTGTTCCAAGAATTTTATTCTTTATCATTTTACATTTGCTACCAAGCAATGGAATTGAATTTTGAGCATTCTTGCAAAAACTTGTTGCTTTTCAAGAATTTTTTTTTGTAGTTTTGCATATACTACCAAGCCATGGAGCAAATTTGTGAGCATTCTTACAAAAGCTCTTGTGTTTGAAGTTTTTTTTTAAAAAAATTGCATTTGCTACCAAACTTTGGACAAATTTGTGAGCATTATTGCAAAAACTTCTTATGCTTAGGAATTTTTTTCTTTGCATTTTTGTATTTGTTGGTCATGGAGTAGACTTGTGAACATTCTTGCAAAAGCTCGTTGTGCTTCACTTTTGTCCTCAAGCTCTCCTAAAATCATTATTGAAGAATTTTTATTTTGTAGTTTTGCAAAAACTTGTGGGGCTTCACTTTTGTGTCCAAGCTCTCATGAAATCGTTATTCATGAATTTTTTTCTCTATAGTTTTGCATTTGTTACCAAGCCATTGGGTAGATTTGTGAGCATCCTTCTAGAAGCTTGTTGTGCTTCACTTTTGTTTCAAAGCTCTCTTCAAATCATTCTTTAAGAAAAAATTTCTTTGTGGTTTTGCTGAAGCTTGTGGTGCTTCACTTTTGTGGTGTCTATATGTTGTCAAATTATTTATCATGACTATTTGTATGTCGTCAAATTTTTGACTGTTTAAAAAAAAAAAAAAAAAGTTTTGTGTAGGCATATATACTCTCTTGTAAGCAACCTATTAGTCAAATAGATGACCTAGCTACAACCTATATCAGCCACATTTTTTATCGCAACTGACGTGATCGCCAATTTGTGAACAAATACAAATCAAAACTCGCCATGAGAGTTACTGCCCAATGAAAAAAATCGCCAAATTAACTCCCCTTCACATAAAATTTTAGCCCGCTAAGCTACGAAGCTGTGTAGCCATATTGGCCACTACACATAACTGAAAAGAAAAACACTGGTCCCACCAACCATATTCTTTGGGCAGCTAGAGAAACTAGAGAAATTTAGCTGGAGAAACAGAAAAGGTTCCTATTTTCTACGTCTTCCTGGGCGGTGAAGGAAATATTGGCCAATGTAATGACAGAGTAGGTACCTCAAATAAATAGGAACGTAAATTATTTATGACACTTGTGAAAAAATTATTACGGAATGGCACAGTTCGGACAGTTAACAACCTGCCCCTGTTTGCTACTACTGCCTCTTTGGAAATTTTGTCTCCCCTGAAGGGGGCGCAGCAAATTTCCCAATGTCATCTTTAGCTGACCCTGAGGTCCTGCACCATTCTACAGTGGTAACTTTTTTTGGTCTCCTATCCAGGGGAAAAAGGCAGGGCCCCTTCACTCCATGACGCGACTTCTCATCGAAATTGGTTGCATCGAAATTCTATTCCTATTATTGGCTGCCACTATTTTTGGCATGGACTACCAGCCCTTCCTAAGGCCGGGCGCTAAACACTCCGTAACGAGCTCTGTCCGGCGCGCTGGTTTCGGGCCTGACAGTGCAGCCTTGCGGAGAATTGCGTTGTTCTGCCGGAGGATTTGACTTTTGGACTGCAGGAGTTATTTAAATAGAAAACAGATCATACATTCCTCAGCGCCTGAATCCATGCCAGTGGTTAGTACCAAGTTCTATGCTTGGGAAGTTCAAAATTTCGAATCTGCTCGATCGCAGCAGAACAAAAAGAGTGATTCGTGTAGAACTACAGTATGAAGAACAGCATGTAGAACCGTGCTGCGTGGTTTTATGCAGAACCATGTAGGGCCGAAAAACGTGTGCAAGAAGACAAGAAAAACATGCTCAGGACAGAGCTCGTTAGGGTGTGTTTAGCGCCCCACCTACTTTTGTACTGGAGCCTGCATTTACGACCTGCTGCTGCTGCTGCTTTAATGTCAGGGATTGATTTTGTAGTGTCTTAGCAGTCGCGAGCATCCCCAGACAGATTTCGACTTAATTGGCGACACTTTTGTATAGGGCCAAGAACACAGTAGCCATTACACAAACCTCTGATGACACGCTTCCCAAACAAGAAAACAGGGCTAAAAGGGAATTTTCGCCATAAAAGGGACTCAGAGTCGCCTTTTGACTCTGACCCCTCCCCCCCCCCCCCCCC
>Ga0209611_10010471_pt1 | contig 13654 bp, 14 predicted proteins | sample S1TSphgellanicum_3_FD_187693 | JGI IMG/M metagenome (GOLD analysis project Ga0209611, IMG submission 187693) | Host-associated microbial communities from peat moss isolated from Minnesota, USA - S1T2_Fc - Sphagnum magellanicum MG (SPAdes) (version 2) | ecosystem: Host-associated > Plants > Peat... | reverse complement strand
CAACGACTCTTGATCTTGTTAAGAGATCAGGTACCATGCAAATCAGCTAACTGTATAATTTTATTTTTTGTATTGACGAGAACGCCCAAATATACAAATTTACATTAAGCACAACCAGGCTCTAACATATAATTCATTTCCTAATGCGCAAGAGAACAAGCAAAGCGCCGAGAAAATCTCCTGTTACTAAGCATCGGATCAAACTTTTCTTTGCATCTGTATATGGAGGAAATTTGGCTGGTAGGTCTCCTCCCATACCCTTGTGCAAAACCCCCTTTTTGTGACTGAAGGCATCAAAGGAATGCTTCCCATGATATGCACCCATTCCACTCTCCCCCACCCCTCCAAATGGTAATCCAGGGACTGCAAACTGTACACCACACCAGCCAGAAATCATGAGACAAAATCATTAGTAACACCACATGTATACACCTTAGAATTGGAGAATATTTCATTTTCTTTTCAAATCTTGCTACATACCACTTGTCTCTACTACTCCTCTCTTAGTCTTGAATTTTCCTCGCTTGGATTAAAAAGTGACACAATAAACTGAAGTATGGACACAATGTGTTGTAGATGTTCCTTCAAACATCCTTTCATTGAGCTATCAAGCAATTCAAGTGTGATTAGTAAAGTAATCCACCTAGTTGGGTCTATTTTCTCTACTGGTTGACAAGCATACAACAAGAGGACAATTCGGGAGGAGGATCATAATCTACGAACATGAGAGATTGTCTCGTTTATTCCCACACCCCCAGCTGAGATTCCTGTTAAGAATTGCTCTTCCACTGCCTTCCTCTTTGTGAAAACGTATAGTGCTAATGGCTTGGGAAACTCCAAGATCACATCCATAGCTTTCTCCACACCTTTCACCTACATCGCCAGCACAAGAAAAAATTAACCCAGGTTCTTCCAACACCTCTTGTAGAACAAGCACTTGGGAAAGTTTCAAAACTTGTAGCCTAATAAAAGGTTCACTCATGAGGTTGTCTTTCACATTGTAACAATGAATACACCATGTCATTGATGGTGGTTATATATATATAATGGGCCTCTTGATTTGTAGAAGGTGGATGCAAAAGTAGGAGGAAATTACCGTTATAATGGGGAGAATTGGTCCAAAAATCTCATCCGACATGATAGGGGTGTCAAGGGGGACATCAAGCACAAGTGTAGGTGCAATGGAGCTGCATGCAATATGTTAGATCATGTAAGAAATACACAAAGCACTAATCACAAAAGAGTAGACATCAATTCCCATACGACAACAAGCATTTTCTCAATATTAAAAGAGTGAATGTGATGAACAAGATAAAACCAAACATCTCAAAACAATTAGACATAGGAGCATGTTATTAAATAAACTTTAAAAATTTAAGTCCTTGCAACAATTTGGGCTTTAGACAAAGGTTCAGTTTTGAGTTTTAAATGGCACAACATTAATCATGAAAAGCAAACTTTGAACACTTTCATTTCAAGCTACGTTAAAACATGACATTCATGACTAGTCCTATACAACTATACATGACATAAGTGATTAAAAATGATAGAAGCAAAAGGTTTAATTCGACTGTAGTTGAAAAAGACTAGTTGTAAAAACCATGTTGTAACATAATTGCATGGGTTGGGTAAGTCAAAGGTGTAATGGTACCTAGTGATGGATGATCTTATGGCAGAAGCTAAATTTCATAAACCTTGAAATGTCTAGATGAGATAGGACATACATAATCAAGAGACTTGGGCATTGAAGGCACACTCACAGGGACTTCTTGTTGCATTGGCCACCATAAACAATTCTTTCTGCTGTCCTTGGATCGTCTAAAAGCCCTTTCAGCCGTTGGAAATGGTATTCATTCACAATCCGGCCAATGTCAGCAGAGGTGCTTGGATCCTCCCCAAAAAATTGCACAATTGTAGCCTTTATAGTCTCAACCTGAATTTTGCGCAAGTGAGTGAAAGAGAGCTGAATAGTCAGTATGTCACTGGTATCTTATTGGAGAGAGCAGGGTTTTTTCTTTTTGGCATTTTCCATTTTTCATTTTGGCATCCTTGTTCTTGGGTGTCAGAAATTCCTTGAAATTCCATTCTCTTGAGACTGAATAGTGAGAGAAGATTACCAAAATGAATTTAGGCTACTGTCTTTGTAATGAACAAAGAATCAAGGTATGTTTGGAATTAAGCGAAATAGGAGTGATGATAGTTTCTGTACCAGTTTCGACACAATGTCTTCTTCAACCAATAAGTAATCAGGAGCAATACATGTTTGCCCAACATTTACTCCCCATTTCCCCAGACATATTCTCATTGCTGTAACCTTCCCAATCCAAACAATACGTCCAAGAAGATATTAGTAACTTTTTCTCTACATGACATGACACTTCCTCCATGACAAGTTTCACCTCAGTTCTAAAATTTGCTAAAATGTCATTGAAACGTTTAGTTTAAATCCAATGGTAAGAATCTTACTAGATAAAACCAACCATGCATTCAAAACAAAAATCACGGATTGTGTAATATGGCATCATCATCATCATCATCACAGATGTGATTGTGTGTGGTTATACATCAGATTTACAAACAAGAATGATGCATGTCATACTTTCAAGTCGACAGAGTCGTCAATATACACTGGACATTTTCCACCCAGTTCCAGAGTCACAGGTGTAAGGTGCTTGGCTGCAGCAGCCATTACTATCCTTCCAACCCTTGGGCTGCCTGCACAATTTGGAAACTGGAACATTTCAAGTTCCACTTCATTTTGGGTTGCATAACAAGACTTCGCAATGAATGTGAGTTATAGGGGAGAGAGAGAGAGAGAGAGAGAGAGATGTATTGTTCAGGTTGAATTTGTGAGTCATGTTGTGAAAGCAAGAATCAAGAAGAAGCAAACAAAACCAACCTGTGTAGAAGATTTTATCCCACTTTTGCTCCAAAAGAGCAGTCACTACTGGCACACCTCCTTCTACAACTTGGATTGCATCTGTGTCCAAATACTGGGGGATCAACTCAGCAAGAAGTGATGATACAGTAGGCGTAATTTCTGATGGTTTGAGGACAACCGCACAGCCGGCAGCTAATGCCCCAATTACAGGATCAATTGCCAACACTGCAAGGGAACAGCATGGAACACAAAACAATAGCAATTAGACATGCAAAATTTTCTTCCCTTGGATCTGTTAGATTATTCATTTTTTATTTGTTGGATAAGATATGCAATTGGGTCAATGAGACTTAATATTGATCAAGTACAGAGACAAAGCTCCACAATAGATAGGAACAAACCCAATGCCCAGAATTTTGCACATAGTATAAGACAACTGATTTGAACCTTTTGCTTTGAACTCTCAGATGTTGGTTTCCCTAAAGTCATCCTTGCTTTAAAGCAATCTTGTGACCACTGGATCAGCAGATGCATTGTTACAAATTACAATGTGGAATGAATTTCATGTTTTCAAAAATAAGTTCAACATTTTAGTTTTCCAATAGGTACTAAAGTTGTTGAATTAGCAGAAGAAGAATAACCCCATGCGCCCCCCCAGAAGAAAGCTGTAGAAATTATGAGGTCCTGGAGTTTACAAAAAGGGAAGTTCCAGGGAGATATAATGAGAGCCACCCCAAAAGGCTCAGGAATGACTTCAGCTGTGCCTGGAAAAGCTATTAGTGTAATTGGCACCTGCAATTAAAACCACAAAAATATTATTATACGAGAGCTTAAGAAGAATAACATCACAAAATTTACTACTGAATCATGCATGATTCTTGAGGTAGAAAAACCAGTTTTGCACAGCAATGGGAAAATTGTGGTGGTGGTGGTCTTTGCACTCTGAACCTTCTGTGGTGCCATCCATTTCTTGAGCTCCTTAATGGCTAGCTTGCATGAGTCTGTTGCCACTAAAATCTGCAACAACAACCCCAAAGAAGAAAAACAGTCAAACTTTTTACAGCTCTAGAAGTCTCCCATCTAAACATCCCTTCAAAAAAAAACACTGGAAGTGATCATCTCTGAAATTGTCTTCAATTTTCATGTTCAGATTTTCAAATAATCCCAACAAAAGCAGTTACAAGGATGCGTGCAATTATGAAACCAGGTAATTTAATTCAAGCTTGAAACACCCATCTGGAGCTGAGAACAGGCTGTTTTGGGCAATAATAATTTCTCATCAACGTTGCTAGACTTGTTGTTAGATCTAAATGAATTTTGAAAGTTGTAGAAGATTCTTTGTTGTGTGGTATGGTACTAGAATTGGCATCCAACACTATCAAGACTTACAAAGTCACACACATAAAAACATGTACATGCACATAGTGAAGAAGCTACTACACTTGTATTAAAGTGAAGCTTAGATAATTTGCACTCGGTCTTTTCAGTCATATGGGTTCTCGGTTTGGAGCTTTGCAATTTCACACAGGTGCTCTTGGATTTTGGAGATGCAGGAGCTTTGGGATTTCACACAACTGGTCTTGGATTTGGAGCTGCAGGCTGAGCTTTGGGGATTTTCTTACTGTTTATCTTGGATTTGGAGCTGCAGCTGAGCTTTGGGGTTTTTCATACAGTTGATCTTGGATAGAGGTCTCTCCAGAATCATGAATTTTTCCTTGTTTTTCCTGATCCAAATTGTTGGGGATTGCCAAGCAACTGGAGAGAGAGAGAGAGAGAGAGAGAGAGAGAGAGAGAGAGAGAGAGAGCCAGGCTACATACTTCTGTGAGAAACGCTTCATGTGCAGGTTTGCCGATATCTTGGGCAAGAACTTGGATGATCCTCTCCTCGTTCTCTTGCACGAGCTTCAGTATCGCACGCAGCTGCTGTATCCTCCATTCTGCCGTCCTGGTGATCCCGCTCCTCACTGTACGCTGAAGATCCTTCACTATGTGGGGCACTGCCGCCACCGTTGTCTCCTCAAGCTCGCTCGCCATGTTCCCGTCGTCGCAACCCAAGAAAACTCCAATTTACAGCTTTGAATTCGATAAATCAAGAAACCTCCAAAAACTTCAGAAACTTCAGTTCCCGTGATCACCGAAGAGCTCGATGAAAACGTACCGAGGATCCGATCCGATCCGATCTCCAGTGCTGTGCAGCAACTCGAGAACCTCAAGATCTTCAGAGGCCTTTAAAACTCCCAAAAGACTTACAATCAAAAAGCTCCGGACTCGCCCACCTCGAGGATGATGATGATGATGATAGAAGCTGCTTGTCTGAGCCCGAAAGCTGGATAATATCAATCAAGAAGCTCTTAAACCCAGGAGCTCGAATCAACAACACTCTCAGAACTTCAAAGCTTGATCACGATCATTGTCAAGAACTCGGAATCGAATTAGGAGATGTGCAGTCAAAGAGATTCAAAGATCTTAAATTCCTGCTGTTAAGATCGGGATTCTCACATCCAAAACTCTCGAATTGTAATTAAAATTTCCAGAGTTGCTCCAGGGAGATCTACAGCATCTAAACTCAAACACCCAACACAAAAGCTTACTTATTGAATCCACCAAGCTCCTCAATCTCTCAACAATCTAAACCCAAAAAAGAGAGAAATCTTGAGAGAGAAAGAAAGAAAGAAAGAATTCCAGAAAAAAAAGTCTTATAATATTGATAATATATCACTTGTTTGCACCCAAGTTTGGTGCTGATGCACAGCGTTGAATACAATAGTATTTTGATGTTTGAATATATGATTCTAGATCTAAAGTGCTTATTGAGAGCTATGGTTGTGTACACATACAATGTTCATTCAACCCCTGGAATCTATTGAAGCATATTTGAACACCATGATCGAACGAGTTTGTTACCAGCTATGAGAACGAACTACTACTGTTTGACACGGAACCGAAAAGCCAGAGCTCGCAAGAAAAAAGATAAATCCAAAAAGCAAAAGGCACCGGGTATTTTGCCCACGACGAACCCATGACGAGAAAAAGAAATGAGCCGGAAAAACAAAAAAAACCAATTTCTTCCCTTCTTCTTTCTTCTTCTTGACTTTCTTTTTTTGGTTTGCGGTTTCCAAGGGATTGCTTGCTGATGATGACGCCAATGACGCGCAACACAAGACAACACACAACAGCGGGCCCTGCCTGCCCTTTCCTTCCTTTTTTTGACGCCCACTTTCCTTCAGTAATTTTGGGGATTCACGAACGATCGATCGATCGACCGATAGAGATGGATGCATGCATGCCTGCTTGCTGTCCCTCTTTCCCTTTTGATTCTTCAGGGCTTTCAGTCTGCCTCACTAGCATCCCAAAAACAAGACCAAGTCAAGCAATCTTGCGCGACAATCTTGCTTCAAATCTTCTTGCTTGTGTCCTCACCTCCTGACGACTCCTCATCCTCCTCCTCTCAACGACAATCTTTCTTTTCTTAGAGCATCCCCACCGGGGCTCAAGATTTGACCCTACAAAAATATTTCTCACATCCACTTTAAGTTGTTTACTCTTTTACAACCCCAACTAGGGTAGAGAGGCCGGTGTCCAGACACTTAGTGGCATGCAAACCTTTGCTTTTTTATTGAGTGATCGGTTGGCAATGCTTTTCAAACACCAAATGTAAGTTGGCTATGGGTGCTCCCATGACACTATGAATCGCCTAAGTGAAGAAACATGTAGGTTGTGGTCACTCAAAGTGAAAGGGGTCAAAACTTTCATAAAAATTGGCTATGTATACCTCTTTATTGCTATCCATATATAGCTTCCTTGCTATGAACATACCCTTGTTTTTGCATAATAATACGCTACTTACCTCCATCCTTGGGATGAATTTTTTTACCAAAGCAAACATTCATCTCCTTTTAACATTGACAAAATCACCATAACAATCTAGATGCATCCCATTTGATTGATTGGTCACCAAAAATCTCAAGAATGTTCAACCCTAGACCTAAGTTCGCTAAACCCTAATTTGTCAAATGTTGTTGTGTAGTAGAACCACGGGCACCAAACTCCGTTCTCGTTTTCCTTGCTTTCCTTGTCGAACTAGCATTCTAGTTACTTCTCTCAGAATTTTGGGCTTGCAAATCCTCTTTGGGAGGTAGCAATCAAAATGCAAAATGTTGAATCTACTTCCTCTTCATGCTCCTCAAAGCTCTTCAAAGCTTCTGGTTGTTGGCTCCTTGATCTTGTTCTTAGTTGTGAAGTTCCCCTTGCTCCTGGTCGTTGGTTCTCCTTGCTCCTAGTTTGCAAGTCCTCTTGTTCCTAATCTGAACTTTTTTGGTTCCTAGTTGGTAGCTCCTATTGTTCTTGGTCAAAGCTCTTCTTGTTCTTGGTTTGCAACTCCTTTTGTTGCTGGTTTGCAACTCTTTTTACTCCTGGTCTCTAGCTCTTGGTCTTAGTCCAACTCCTCTTGCTCTTGGTATATAGTTCTTCTTGATCTTGGTCAGATCTCCTCTTGCTCCTAGTTCACAGCTCCTTTTGTTGTTGGTCTACAACTCCTCTTAGTCTTGGTCAAAGTTCCTTTTGGTCTTGGTTAGCAACTCGTCTTACTCTTAGTTGGTAGCTCTTCTTCCTTTTGGTTAACAAATCCTATTGTTATTGGGCTGTAGCTCCTCTTGTTCCTAACCTTTAGCTCTTCTTGGTCATGGTCGAGCTCCTTTTACTCTTGGTTTGCAGCTCTTCTTATTCCTAGTTGGAACTCCTTTTGCTCATGGTTCATAGTTCCTCTTGCTCTTGGTTGGCAACTCCTCTTGTTCCTAGTGGTAGTTCTTCTTGTTCTTAGTTTACAGTTCTTCTTGGTCTTGGTTTATAATTCCTCTTAATCTTGGTCAGAACTCCTTTTGTTCTTGGTTGGTAACTCCTCTTGCTCCTAATCTTTAGCTCTTCTTGGTCCTGTTCTAACTCCTATTACTCTTGGTTTGCAGCTCTTCTTGCTTTTGGTTCGTAGCTCCTCTTGTTCCTAGTTTATAAATTTTCTTACTCCTAGTCCAACTCTTCTTGCTCTTGATTCACAACTCCTTGTGTTCTTGGTTGTAATTCATGTTGCTCCTAGTCATATTAGCTCATTTTATTTTTGGTCTATAGCTCTTTTTGGTCTTGTTCTAACTCCTATTACTTTTGGTTTGCAGTTCTTCTTGCTTTTGGTTCGTAGCTCCTCTTGTTCCTAGTTTATAGTTTTTTTTACTCCTAGTCCAGCTCTTCTTGCTCTTGATTCACAACTCCTTGTGTTCTTGGTTGTAGTTCATGTTGCTCCTAGTCATAGTAGCTCCTCTTACTTTTGACCTCTAGCTCTTCTTGTTCCTAATCGTTGGCTCTTTTAGCTCTTGGTTGTGTAGTTATTTTAAGTTCATGTTCCTCGAAGCTTTGGTTCCCCACTCCTTTTCCCCCACCCTTTGCCCCCTTTTATATACTTAAACAATTATAGCACTTGGCCATGCAACATTTGTAGATACATGGGTCGTTGCTACATTTCCTGGTTAATTTGGTGTTCCATTGGTTATTGCAATAGTTGGTGATGTAGTCGGTGCTACATTGGCTACTACAATGTTTATTGCTCCACTTGACGTTGAATCATTTTGCTACATTTTTCATTTTGCTATTACTATTGCTTGTTGTTGACTAGTACTTGCAATCCCCAAATTAAGTGTTGTTTCACCTATGTGTAAGCTTGTGGTGATAGATGCTCAAATCTTTTGATGTAGTTGTCCTCTAATTGTTCTTATTACTGCAAAGGACCATTGTGCATCAAAGGTGGCTTTGGCATGCCTCTTAGCCTCTCGCAAGGGTACCCGTTTTGCCGAGGTTGTGGTACTAACTGTAAGGGACCACTATGCATCAAAGGTGGCTTTGGCCTACCTCTTAGGCTTTCATAGGGCTGCTCGTTTTGTCGAGGTTAGGGTATTAGTTGCCTTCCTCAACCAGCATCCTCTTTTTGTTTCCTTTTTGCTTCTCTAGTTGTTGATGCCTTGTTCATGGTTTTTTTCTTCAAGATAGTAAGTTACTCTTCATAAGTGATGACATGTGATTAAAAATAATTTATTAATGGTTTTTTTTACCTTTGGTCTATTTTGCAAGTAAATGTGGCAACAATAATATATTATTTATCCTCATTGACTCTTATGTTAAGTTAAACAATTCCTACTCCTCTTGATCTTCAAGTTCATGAAGTTAAATTGCCTCCCAGTTGATTTCCATGTCTTCCCTTTTAATATTTGATACATTTTCAATGTTTATTTGCTCTACCTTATCATCAACTTTTACAAGTTTGTGTGGCATGTCCACATAATAACGTTGTTTCACTTTAGGCATGCTACTAACATTATATTCTTCAACCCTAATTTTGTACTCTTGTCATGTATATATGAAGGTTTGTGGTAGCAAATTCTTCAATTCTTGGTTCATCTCCTTCAAGTTGTTCATTTGATTCCTCTTTGTCCCCTCATGTTCATTTGCTACCGTTGTGTAAATGTTTGAAGGTCTAGTTTTGTTATCCATTGCCCTAGGGTTTAGAGGGTATATGACTATAACCTTAAGTCTAGACTTAATGTTTTGTTCTATGATTGATTTGTCCAAGGCCTAGTCAACCCACCTAGCTAAGGTTATCTTATTAGGCTCCATGTAATTGCTCTTGGACATTGTAACATCTCTTTCCTTCGTAAAGGTTATTTTAAAAGGCTTAAAACAAAAAACATCGAGAGGTTGTAGGACATGAGAGGTGTGAGTGGGGAAAGTGACCATGTATAATCCAAATTCATGTGCTTGCTCTATGGCCTCCAAAGTAATAGGATTATCATGCCCATCCATAATTAACAAGTGCCTATTGATTGGTAAGTGAAATTCTTCCTAAAGGACGGACCTTTTGAAAAAAGACAAAAATTCTTTCAAAAGAATTGAGGTCATCCAAACTTTTTTTTGCATTGCCATGCAGGTTTTAGGTTTGTAGAATTGAATGTAATCATTTCATAATTACTTACCTTTGAAAATGTAAAACCCTAATAATATATCCCTTGCTACATTCACTACACAATTTATGGTTAGTTGTTCTTAAGACTTAAGAATGATGTTGTAAATTGTGTTTGTCCTTCTCTTAACCAAAACCCTAACTCCCAACTGTCAGCCTACTTGAACACCTGTCTCGTTTGAGTTCCATATATGGTATGGGTTGTATTTGTGTTAGTCATACAATGTCTACAGGTTGCTTTAATATGAATTACATGCACTAGCAATTAAGGCCCTATGCTTTGTTGACATCAAGTTCATCTGTGGTTCGTATGACAACCTCTGGTGTCAATTCCTAAACCAGTGGTACCAAGTTGTGCCTAATATGCCATTCCGAAATGGGGTTGCCCTTGTTCGTGTCAACTCCACCGCCTTCATTTTTAATTGGTGCATAATTACAAACATGTTTACTTCTTGCATGGCCAAGACTTAACCACGACAACATCTTCCCCATCTATGAATACACCCCATGGCCCCATTTTCTTATTATGTGTCCACCCATTTAGATGGTCACAAAGAGAGTTCAAGGGTATGCTCCATTATTTAAAAACTCCTCGCATAGAACACCTCCTTACCTCAATTGCCTCTATAGCTTCTTCCAATGCTTTAGTTGCCCATGTGCCCTTTGGTCTTGTAATTGGTTTTTGATTAACTTTTTTTCATACTCATATTGTTTTAGGTGTAGGAGGTACAATCTCTTGAATAGTTGTTGTTTGATCCAACATTCCATTTCGACATCTACGGAACATAATAAACTACATGTACTCTTCTAGGTTCGAGCTTCAAAAGGCTTCAGCACTTGTATGTTGGCCCAACTAGAAGTACATTTCTAACCTTCTTGAACTCAAACCATGAATATAGAAAGTCAGCTAGGGTAAGGATTATTTGTTGAACACATTCCAACCATGGTCCGTTGTGTGAAATGAGGGCATAGAACTCCTCAAAGTCCTTCCACTGAAATGTGATGTCTTGGGTTTTTATGTAGATGGTGGGTATGTAGTTTAACCTATGTTGAACAACTGCTTGGAGGAATCTTTTTCTCTTTGTTATCCCTGGAATCCCTTTAACCCATGAATGTCTTAGAACATTAAGTGCCCACCAATAGTAGTATAAGTATTTTTTGTACCTCTCAATGTAGATTTGATATATTATATTTGTTCTTACATTAGTTGTTGGTATTGGTGTAAGTTCTTGGTGCAGAGAAACAAACTTTGGATTTATTAACTCTATGTTTAGAGCTAATTTCAAATTCAAACTTGACACTCTCTTTATTGCGGCCTCGATTTTGACATCAAAACCTTGAAACCCTAATTTAGAACTCTTAAGCTTTGCTGTATTGTAGCCCTCTACTTCAAATCCCTACTCATTTGTTAACTCTACCTTAACATTTGAATGTGAAAGTTGGATCTTTTCTACTACCTCTACTTTGACATTTGAACCCTTAAACCATATTGTAGAACCCCCAACCTTTGCTGTCCTATAGCCCCTTACTTCAACTCCTTTTTCATTTGACAACTCTACCTTGACATTTTGAAACTAAAGGTTGTATGACTATAGCTTGGTTTGCTTTTGGACTAAAGTTTATTCCTATTGATACTTCAAGCCTTTCCTTCACATCTAGATGAATACAAATTGAATTAGATCTTAAACATCTTGCATTAGGAACAATCAACTCTAGGAATGCTTGTAACTCCTCCTCCACTGAAACTGGCAAAAAGGACATAGTTAGAGCTACAATCTAAACTTCAAATGGGAGGGAATGTGTGTTGTTCAAAACTTGGGCATTTGCTTGTTGCTTGATCATTTTAGGGTTGTTAGTCTTTTTTATGCTATTGCTTTAAATGTGCACTCCAAATGATAAACCAAACATGCGTTTGTGTTCAATTGAACTCTAAAATGCCCATAAACCTCTTACTGCTAGCTACACTAAGTGGCTTGTAATTTTAGACCTAATGAAACCCTAAAACATAACCCTAAAAATCTACCACTGTTCAATTTTTTTTCTTTTGCACATGACTTCCACCCCTAGCACCGCTCAAAAAAGGCACTTGGCAAAATCTCCTCTTATCTTACTACACCGCTCAAAAAAAAAAAAAGTTCCAGACCCAAATATTTCCTGACAAATGTCCGTTCATGGGTCTTCAAATGTCTGTCAAAAAATGCACGCTGTGCACCCACTGGCCGCACGGACACCAGCATGTGCCCAGTTGTGGGGCCTCTCCACCCTATAAAACTTAACTGAAATGGGGACTGCAAATATGTAGGTGGGAACTACTAGGTAATAGCAAACCACATTGATCAATCATTATTATCATTGGCCAATCAAAAACATGGAGTACCAGTCAGATCATATCTATTACACTCTTCTCTACAGGATCTTTGCTTGCTGCATTTTTTAGCAGCCTCAGCAAGCTGAGCAAATATGTAGGAGAAAAACCATTTTCTTGAGCCAAGCCCACAGATGTTGACTTTTCTTCATCTAATTCTAATTTGCAGGGTCAGATGGAGGACTTACAAGCATTCCTAGTATCTGGTACAATTTTTCAAAACTTTCATACGAGTTGGGTACTGATGTTAGGTCCAAAGGCTGATTTTTGTCTGGTTTATATGGTAGGTATGAACCTGGTATTGGGGTAGGTATAAACCTTGTGTAAACTTGGTATTATCTCAAGTATCTCAGGTCTCATACTAGACTTGTACTGAATATAAGGTTGGTATTGCCATAGGTCATACTAGACTGATATGTTCTTTTATTCCAGTATGCATACCAATATTATATACCCAGGTTGTACCCTATATATATTGGCACAACACTGGTATATATTATATACCTTTTATTGACAACGGGTATTAAAGTTACCTCTTTATCACATACCTTTTGAAAACTTTCCTTTCAAGGTGAAGCTACATATAACCTTTCACGTTTAAAAAAAGATCATAAATAAATAAATAAATAAATGGTCATGATTTTTTTTTAAAAGTTAGAATGATCATAAAAGTAAAGTATAAAGTACACCAATCCATATGTAAATACCATGGCAAGTTCAACATTCTAGTTGTTCTAGTTTTGATTTTGGATTTTTTATTTCAAAATTTACAACCAATGGTCTAGGTACCTGATAGATAATCAGCCAAAAATTAAAACCAAATAACACTACTATAGACCAATGTTGCTTGGTATCAGCAATAGTATGAACCCATCTATCAAAAGTACAAGGCAAATGAGAACACAAGTAGACACAACCCAAAGAAAAAACAAAAGCAAACAATCAACAAAATATCAGGTAAAGACCTTATGCAAAGAAGGCCACTCACTTTCGGGAGTTGTTGATAACCCAACTCATGACGTCCACCTACAATTTGCACTTTTAAGTACCAAAACAAAAGACATATATTAACATTGTTGCGAGTTGGATGACCACAAAACCCCAACACCATATGGAATTAGGAGTGTTATCCTTACTATGCATGCAAGCCAGCTACGTATGCAAGAAGTCTGAATACCTAGTGGTTAGCCTATTTGTGGCAGATGACAACTCTTTTGTCTTAGGTCTTCTTTGTTATCATCGCTGATTATCATTTCATAGTTAGGAGTCCTCTTTGCATAGGGTCGTTACCTGATTTTGAGTGATTGTTTTTTTCAATGGGTTGTGTGTTTATTTGTGTTCTCATTTGCCTTGTACTTTTAATGGATGGGTTCCCATCCTTGATTTTTCTTTATAGGTTTTTTTTTTTTTT
>Ga0209611_10010469_pt1 | contig 13655 bp, 10 predicted proteins | sample S1TSphgellanicum_3_FD_187693 | JGI IMG/M metagenome (GOLD analysis project Ga0209611, IMG submission 187693) | Host-associated microbial communities from peat moss isolated from Minnesota, USA - S1T2_Fc - Sphagnum magellanicum MG (SPAdes) (version 2) | ecosystem: Host-associated > Plants > Peat... | reverse complement strand
CTGGGCCTCCTCTTCCACGAGGCGCTTGTGCAGTCAGTACTCAAGTTCTAAAGAAACAGTTCTAGAACTCCTTTTAAAGGGTACTAACTTAATCCAGCTTGTAGCTGCAGCAGCTCAACTTTTACAACAACAATGTGAATGGTTTGTAATTTGGGTTTTGTTTTCTAGTTGAATATGTCAAAGGACTTTGTTATTTATTGAATTTACTTAGTTACTACTATATTAAGAAATTAAGTATGCGAAAGGATTAATCACACATCAAAATTATTTTTTACTTAATAATATCTCATCAAGTTTGGTCATAAACTTTTGGATTTTGTTGCCTACTTTGAGCAATAAAAATGTGAAATATTATTAATACTTTTAAAAATCCTACATTCAGGTTTCAATTGAACAAGCATCAGTTTTTTCCAAATAATTTGAAGCCTCTTGGAAAAGGAGATTATAAAGAAAAGGTTACACTTGGCTCTTGAAGTTCAGTTTAGAAGACGTCGCCCAGTTATATTATAATCAAACATAATATTGTGACGCTGTGAGTCACACTTCATTAGCAAAATTTTGACCTAGGTGCCATTAATTGATTTGCACTTCATGGGAGCATGTGTTTGGTAGCAGCATTTTTTGAACAACACTTGTCCCCTGAAGAAGTTCATCTTGCTCCAACCTCGAGTGCAAAAAATTGACTCTTGAAAAGATTGACCCTAGAGTAAGGTGGCGGCCTAAGGGTGGAGGTATTCTCACATTAACCGGCCTAAGAAGAGGCAGGTACTTGGTACTGACAGTATTTGATAGGGTTATTGGAGGATTGGAGGAGAGGACAATAACCCTATCAAATACAAAAGGGAAATATATTGATTTGGGACGTGATACTTTCTTTTGACATTGGGTGTTGAATTCAAAACTAGTGTATAGGGTGCTGGGTTGTTAGTGGTAATGGTTGCGGATGACGAGCCCTGTACATTTTCTCCCTGTTTCTTTCTAAGGAAAAACGGATCATTATAAACTTCTGTAGCATCTCAATGCATCTAGTTGCTGCTTTTTTAAAAGTGGGTTTGGAGTTTAACAAAAGGGATGACCAATTTAAGAATTCTATCAGAACCACTCCAAAGAAAAAAAATGGAAAAGAAAGATATGATTGAGGTTCTGGTCATACTGTACACGACCTGTGTTATTGCTATGTACCAATCATTGGTACAGTTCAAACAAGAAAAACCAGTTAACTCACCTAGGAAAGACATTTGGCACCCAACTTATAGGTAGTTTCCTTTTGGACCTTGGTTTCTTGGAAGAAGAGTCTCACAGAATTGGGCAATTTATTTGGTCATTTATCAAGTTCCAAGTTGTCAACAAGGAATTTCGAAGGAACCAAATAACACCAATTTTGGTCTAAGCATAAATATAGAATCCAAAAGAATCCCATTTCATAAGCATAAATATAGACTTCAATGGCATCCAATTATGCCTTTTGGGAAACAAACCATTCAAGTCACAAAGCACCAAACAGAAGTCACCAGATGTCCTACTGGAGTGAGTGTGCCTAAAAAATGCAACTATTTTTGTTCTCTTACGTATAATAGAATAAAACACAGTTGTATGCCCATTATCCTAAAAAGCACTCTACTACATACTTTAATACAACATGTAGTTACTATGAAGTTGCTATGCAAAATGGTTGATAAAGGGAAACTAGTTACTATTAACATCAGAGACCCAATTCCAACAACTAGAGGGCTCACAAAGCCTCACTTGCCAAGCAGTTCTTCACATGGCTGGTAGTTTTACAAATCAAATGAGTCTGAATCAAGTTACTCACTTTATTGGGTTGACTTGAGTTAGTGTAAGTTCCGAACTGGTGCCAAAAAGTTAGTCTCTTTTTAGAGCTCTCTTCCCCTTCTTGTAACCTTCTAGAATATCCATAATTTTTTTCCCCCCCTACTTTAGGGTGGACTGTTGCTCTTTATGGAGCTAGGAGGGGGCCAAATTTCTGACCTTTTCTTTTCATTCATCATAGAATTATGTCCATCAACTGAAACATCTGAGCACAAATGTAGTTATGGAGATTGGACACTAAGGGAACATCGCCTCTTGCTGAGATGGACAACATTTGGAGCAATAATCCTTGTGACGCTTGGAATTGCACGTTTTTCTCCTGATAGGAAAGAGCGAATAGAATAATACCCAATTCATTTCCATAGTACCTTTTCTGCCTGTGAAGGCCTTATCCCATTTCTTTAGTGTAATTGGAGGGCATGTTACCCAGCTTATATTGGTTACTTAGAGCATGTGTTTGAATTTCGTGTCCCTTGAAGCCAGTGGTTGTAACGTGCAGCTAAAAGCCTGCAGGCACCCTGCATATAAGCATGTTGTGACCCAAGAATCCATAACATTGGGATAATTCATTGTACCATTGAGAATTATGAAGACTCTGCCATGCATTAGTCACAGTGATTTGTGAGGGCTCATTGTCAGATGCTTTTGAAGATTTCTTACATGATGAGAATGGTGAGATGCAAAATATTCCCATCTATGTTTATATTGCATCACTCCTATGTCCAACTGTAGATGTTGATCCAAAGTGGAAAGATTTCAAGGAAAACAATGGACTGGTATTGACAATAGAAAACAATGAGTGTTAAGTCATGCTTCTTACATGCAAAAATAGTGTCTCAAATGACTTCTAGTTATGCAAGCCAAAACAAAAGCATGTCATTTTATGATTAAACATCTTGCATCTTGTCTTTCTAGAGTTGAACATCCTACAACTTAAATTCTTATGGCTTAACATCTATCATCGTGCCTTGCATACATTAGATGCATATGACACTCCAAGCTAACCAGTACTTTCATAGTGTTACTTAAGATTCATAGCTAAAACTAAAAACTAATGTAACTAAAACCCAACCAAATATGGGCAAGTGCATGTTTTTACAAGTTTATAGACATGGGCCAAATTCCCAAATCACAGTCAATTTCAAGCCAAAGCCCAATAAATCCCCTTTTTCAAATGTGGATTTGGTGTGGACTCTTGAAGTGAGGCATGAGAGCACGAACAAAGTGTCAATCGATATTGTGTACATAGCACATGCATGTGTGTCTATGAGTTCTTAGAAGGTGAATGAGGTGATGTGAAAACCCTAGTGGAATGGAACACACAAAAATTTGCCCCCACAAAAGAATATAAATACCCCATCAATAAAGAACCACCTCAGCCATACTTAGTATAGTTTGACATTCCATGCATTTTCTTTTTCTTTTCAAATGTCCTTCACAAACACATATGATCCTTACCATAGGTATGTTTTGTAAGTATGATTGTGCATATAGTTTTGATGATTAGCACAATGACCCAAACCATGCAAGATTGATCAAACAAGGATGTTTGGTTACCTTTTCAATCAAGTGATTGTACACACAATTCAATGTGGTGGAGTTTTGCTTTTACCATTGAACACACACCTAAACAAATGGTGAATTGGCACATGGCCAATGGGATCAGAAGTCATCAACTTGCATGTCATAATATACACCCCTAATTTCATAATCTTTGAAAAATCACATTTGGAGACAATTGAATTTAAAACACACCACTAAACAAATTTATGACAAACACAAAACAAGTTGGTGGGAATGTGTGAATGTTGTAGAAGCCATGATGAAGGAGGACTTCATCCAACAACAAAACATTATGTATTTGGATTAGAAACATAAGATATGGGGTTGGCAGTTGCACAAAAACCTAACCATTTAAATTCAGTTTTAGGTTTTGCATAATTCGGAATATGTATTTTATTGTCAAAAACCTGGCGAAATTAATGGAATTCAAGTCCCTTTCACCCTACGCATTCAAACACCAATGCAATGTCACTCCATGCTTGCATCTGACCATAATGGAACAATTTCCGTGGATGCCACATTTGGCACAAATGATGTGAAATATTATTTGTTCACCTTGATGGGCTATGATGTTCATCACAATAAAGCGATTTTAACATGGACCATTACAAGTCAACAAACTATGAATGATTTGATCGAATGGCTCCAACCTTTGAAAGTGAAGATGTCATCAATCATGCTTAATTGGAGACCAAGTTGTTTCATTATTAACGACGCCCCTCAGGAGTTGTGAACAGTATGATGAATATGAATCCTACTTTACTTCTTTCTTCATAATTATGCTCAATGAAAATCAAAAGTTTCCCTTGTCCAAGGTCTTTTTCATTCCTATGAAGCTTACAATGTATTTACATATCTAGCTATTACTAAAAGTTGGTGTGATTTGTGTGTCAATGCTTAGGATTGTTTGGGTTATAGAAAACATCTTTATATTCCTTTATGCATGACATATATTAAAAGCATGGCACTTACATGTAATGGAAAAGATCAAAGATGTTGAAGTTCGATGAATGATCCTTCATGACCTATGTGATGTAATGTATATGTCCATTGAACTTAAGGAAAACATTGAAATTTTCAAAGAATGAAAGAAAATGAAAGTCTTACAAAGTTTTGAATAACAAAGTTTTGAATAACAAAGTTTTGATGACTCTTGGACACATTACTTTGGACCTATTGTTGCCAATTTGGTATGTGTTCATTTTCAATTTTAGTCTTTCAAAACAAAGGATGTTATTTTAGGAATGAGTGAATGTGAGCTATGAATGATGAATATGACTGGTGAACATGAGTAGGAAGGAATATTTTCAATAAATTTTTTCCATGTTAAAAAGTATATCCTTTAACATATTCTATTGACATGGATGAATATTTCTTGACATAATTTGAATATTCTTCCATATCAACAAAGTGTCCACGTGGCCAGGCCACATGGTGTTCAATGGCCTAACACATCCTGCATAAGGGGTCCATAAGGGGTCCATGCTTGATTTCTGATGGGGAGTTATGAAAAGATTTGCAAATAGATTTTGTGGTTGTTTAAACAAATCTAATTGTTCTAACCTCAAAGTTGTTTTGCCATATGTAAATGTTTTAAGGTCGCTAATCCCATGTAAGCAATCCAATACACGTTTCAAAATAACAATAAATACACAAATATATCAAATACCTACAAATATGTCATTATACGCATATATTTGCAATTGTGGATTATTTTGGGCAGCTAGTGTAATTTCTTATGTGAGCTTGAAATAAATAATTAGAAAAACCAGTTTAGAGTGCATTCATCTCCAACATGTCACCAAATCCATATCTGTGCAACATTCTTGTTGAACACTACCAAACTTTGACTTGTATCCTTTTATATATAAAAGAAAACTAAAAAATGTATGTAGATGCAAAATACCAAGTAGAGGTAGGATATTAAGCATCTTCTAATCACTTGCAAGATTATAATATATATATATATATGGGTTGGTGATCAAAATGTTTATACCAGAGTTTCTAAACAACTTGTGACAACCACCTGGAAACAATCCATGACCAGCACACCTAATGAACAAAAATTTTAGGACACAATTTCATCAATAGTGTGACTATTTACTCAGATCCACTAGGCAAAAGAAAAAAAAAACCAAATCAATCTTACAACAAAAGTGGCCAAGGAATTATTCTAATGCAAAAGATGAAGCATACGAATTATTTGCATTTGCTTACAATCGAGAGATGGATTAACTAATGTTGGTAAACAATGTAGAGGACAGTGAGGAAGAGGAACCAAGGTTTTCAACATACTCGGAAGAGGGAATGACTAAAACAAATGATGAAGAAGAAACCATGCCTACTAGTAGAAAATGAGAAGGAAATGAAATGGTGGGTCCAATAGTGAGGAAAAACAAACCACACCATAGGCTACATTAAGGTTAGACATAGGTTCCAATGATGTGAACACAACACCTCTAGAAATTAGTTTTGTGCAGTACATTTATAGCAGAGTCTAACGACAACATTGAAATTCACAACAAGTGGAACTAAGAAATCAAGCAAAAAATAGAGTCAAGAGAAGAATCAATGAACAATTTTGAGTGACTTCAACTTGGAAGATCAAACTTGAATGTTCAATTGATTAAGTTTTAATTAGACTGTAGACATCTAGAGTTGAAAATGTTTTGTATAATTTGTTTGTATGCATTGGTATATTTTATGATTAGTGTTGAGAAAATTAAAATGTTAAATTTGGGTGTAAATTGAATTTGGATCCAAGAAATGGAAGATTGAGTTTCCCAAACAAAAGTGCAGATATTTAATTCATGAAAAAAAACACAAGAATTTTTTTTTTAAAAGTAATACATTCAAAAAAATCGGAAGTAACAAACCATTAGAGTCAAGGAAACAAAACCTTGGAAAAGAACAACATAACCAAAATCAAAATATCCACCCATCCATATTGGAACATTAGTCCACCATAGGGTAGATTAACAAGGTGAAACATGCCTTCTACAACCACTAGAATTGGTAGCCTTGAGCTCAGCCAATTATACCTTAGTTAAATAAGCATAACATCAACCAATTCTAGCTTGGCTAATGGACATATCATGGCATCGATGCGAAACATGATGAAGATGTGATAACAAAATTTAGGGATATCACTAAAACATATAAACCTTTATAGTGATATATCATTTATAGATTGGGAAAATATACATCATAATCGTTTTATGTAAAAGCTTATGACATGTCAACCATTTTTCTATGTTTTCTAATGTGAATATAACTCACATCATAATGGATTAGATATGTGAATGATCTTTAATGTGTTCCCACTCCATGTTTGGATGCAAATATTAAACCAATTTTGGTTTTTAAAAATAGAAGTTTATGTTTTTTCACTACTGGAAACCACATAGTTAAACCACCATCCAAAATCCATTTTCATTTTATTGAACCGTTCTTGTGTTGCCATGAACATTTTTTAAAATCCAAGACCATTTGAACAAAACTAATCAAAATTTTGAATAGTTCACCACAACAATCTCCTTCAACACTCACACATATTATAAATCTACAACTATTATGTTTTGGTTTTGAGCTGAACTAGACTTGCTTGAATGAATATGCATGCCACTCCATAATCGTATGTGGCATGTGATGGATCACCATGCATCCTCTAGGTCAACTCGATAATGGTTGCCATATGCCCACATGTTATCATAGGTGTAAGCTTTGTGACTTAATGGGTGAAATAGTTGCACAAGCTCTTTGGACACCTCCATTAGTCCTACATGGAGTTGTTGCTTCACATGTTGCAAATGTGGGAAAATCTACCTATAAATGTGAATGAAGAAAAGTAAGGTTTACATTTTGATGAAAACCATGAGCCCTTGCACATGCCCTGTGTTCCTATCTTCTCGCTTCATGATGTTTTTTTCTTCCATATATTCCCTATAATGCCGAATTGTCATATTTGAAAACCTTTAGTAAGAATTTATGAAAATTTAACCAAAATAGAAACACATTCAATATTGAAACCACTAAAATAACCACCATTTGATGACAAAAATTAGCCCACTAAAACATAGAACTATAACCAAAACATCATTGCATAAAAGTGTAAGTTTCACAACTAATTAAATTCAAGGGCAATACAATTGATCATTGACACCCAAAATTAACTAAAATAAAAATTGGCCCAAACCATTAGAAGAAACCACCATAAGGTGCATTCCTTTAAAAAGATAATTTAACACCATGTAAAGTTCACAATTAAAGACTCTAAGGGAAATATAAGTTTAAATCACCATGTTAAATTAGTCAAAATGGAAACCATAGGATCTAATCCCTTTTATTTTGGCCTTTACACCAAAGGATCATACCACTAAAGTTCTTATGGTGGGATTGCCACAACCATTGTAGTGGGATTTCCTACCACTATAAATGTGGTGGTTTCAAAATGATGTTTAACAAGTGGTATAAACATTAGGATCACGATGTCATCATTGAAGGATTAGGATTTAAATCAACTATTACAATGGATTTATATAAAATATAAAATATAGAATACATTATGCAATTTTAATGGTTGTGGAGTTTGTAATGATGTATTCATGGATGGCCTTTAATTCCTCAACTGTTAGTTTCTTATTTTTCCCTTGCCAACTAATACCTCCCCAATGTTTACCTCTTCTTCCTTAACATCCCACATCCAACGCCTAGTGTGAAGGTATGATGCAAAATGCTTGATATAAAACCTAAGTGCTTTGTCATACATATATTTGGATGCAATGCATCCTTCAATGTTTGCTTTGTTACAAAATTATTTCTTTAGCACATTCAACTACCTTTCAATTGGGTAACACTAGCAAGTTTATACATGTTTGCATATTTTTTATTCATCCACCAAATGGATGACAAGGTGGGTCATGAGGTCAAAAAATGTAGGTGGGAACCAAACCTCAAACTTGCACAATGTTTCAACCACAAAAATGCGAAAGGCATTAATCTCATTTTGATTCACCACCTTTGTGCATATGCATTGGAACATTGTACCCAAACATATAAGTGTTTTACATGGCCCAAGTTGTAATAAATTGCAAATGCCCATTGACATTATTTGTTGCACCATCACTTGGTGGTCATGGATTTTCATGTGTTGTACCCTCTGATTGCCCACATGTTTTTTGAAAGCTGTTACACACCATGTTGGTGTTTGCACTTCAACCACAAAATCCACAAAGGTTTTTACTTCATTCTGTGTGAAACATATGAAGCTTGTGGTTTTGTGTATGATCCACCCCCTTGTTGAGGAAGTCACAAGTGTTGAATCACCCTAGCCTCTTCTAGGTCTTTGCATATTTCAATTGTGTCCTTATCCCCAAAGAGGTATTTCAAAATGTTTTTTGAAACATTTCTCTCAATGTGCATGACATCCAAAATGTTCCATATGGGTAACTCTTGCAAAAGTAGCCACCTTACATCATTAAATTTAAATGTTGAACTTTGCTTTGGATGCATGGTTCATTAAAAGATTAACCAACAAATTACTTATTCATATAACAAATTCCCTTGTCTTTTCTGCTGCCATTGACTAACTAGATCCCATCCATATGTCAAAACTTTTCTTCTAGGTGGCAATAACTACATGCCCACCACCCCCCCACCTTTTGGCCACCATAATCCCACTAATTGCCCACTGAATGCCCATTGGACACCTACCACATACCAATCCCACTAATTGGCCACTATACTCCCACTCTTACAATAGACCCAAAAGGATATAATGTGCATGTGATCCATGTTAGCAAAATTTCCTACCTTCCAATATTCAAGCTAAAATAATGCATTCAACCTTTTAATTTTAGTTTGTGTAGTGGGGCCAGCTTGTGTGGATCACCTTCTACTTTGGAGCCATGCCCCCCTCGCTACTGTTGTAACATATATACACATCATCCACATCTAACTTGGTAGGCGGTGTCACCTCTTTTATGCCTCCAAAAGTTCTTGCATCTTGGTGATATGGGTGTGAATGAGGGAGCCACCTCCTATGTTGGCCACAATAGACTACCTTTCAAAGAGCAATGGACCATCATCTAGTTGTTACAAATGCACAACAAGGGCAACCTTGATACCCTTTTGTAATGCAACCAACAACAATCCCATATGCGGGCAAATCATGGATCATCCATAAGAATATTGCACGAAGCTGAAATGTTGATTCCTCATTTGATTGCCTAGCATTTCACACATCTATGCCAACCTCCCATAACATCTTAAGCTCATCCAACATAGTTTCTAGATAAAAGTCAAAATGTTCACCCGTTATGGATTGAGGGCTTGGTATGATCAAGGATAACATCACAAAATGTTTTTTTGTGGTTAGGCATGGAGGGATGTTATAATTCAACATAACCACTAGCCATGTGGACCAATTTGACCTTTGGACTCCAAATGGGTTCACCCCATCCGTTGCTAGTCCCAATTGTACATTATGAGGCTCCATGGTAAAATTTGGCCAAGAACTTCCACAAAATTCCATTGGTGCAAATTTGCTGGATGTCAAACCAACCCATCTTGGTTGCAGTTATGATAATGCCACACCATCAACTCTACTTGGGTAGGAGTGTTGTACATCCATGGTAGTTGAAGCATGAGTGAAAAGTGGTGAAACACCTTCCTTGCCACCTTCAACCTCCTAGCCCATTTATACTGAAGCTCACCACAATGCACACAATGGTCCACATTTGCATGGACTCCCCTAAACAACATACACCCTTTGATGCACACATCAATCATGTCATATGCCAACCCCAACTTCTTTAACATGTGTGAGGTTTCATACTTAGAACTTGGGGATGTATTAGGGGTTGGTAGTATGCTATTCTTTAACAACCTCAGCAATTCAAATATGAAAGCATTGGATGTGCCATGTGTTCAACAACAATTCAAAATTAGTGATGTTACACACAAGAATGATAGTTTAGAGTTTTCATATAGAGGAATTTTTGATGCCTCTTCAAACTCAACCTCATTAGGCCCCCCATTCTCATCATGGTCATTGAACATGGTAGCTACATCTTCTTGCTTTATGCCCTCCACAATTCCTGACATATTAGAGTATGCATCCACCAGATTTTCTTCAATGGCTTGTTCATGATGTCTACCCACATTTGGACCATGTAGTATTATAGGTTCATCATTCATTAAGGGGTTGTGTTGGGCACCTCCTACTATTTAGTCTACCATTAAAAATGCATCATTCACCAATCTTGTCATGTCCACATTTGCATCTAGGTCAAGAGCTTCCATTAAATGGTCTATTAGGTGGACATCTACTTGATAGATTGTTGCCACCCATTCCTCACTAGATGAATCGTATAAATCCCCCTACTATAATGCAAATCAAACTTTTCAAACCCTTCTAGTTGGTTAAGTTCAAGGTATACATGAACGCAATTGATTTTCATGCATCATTCACTATGAACCATAGGATTATAGTTTGATTTGAGTGGGGAACATTATGCATGTACCTCTATCCAGCCTCAGTTGCAAGGGTGTTGTCCAAAATCCAACAAATGTTTTTGAACTATGGTGTGTTTAAGAGGCCGAGCACATGGGCATATCCGACAAGGGCATCTATACTATTCTAACTTAGCAGCATTAGCACAAGCTTTGTCATGCTTCCGTAGTTTGAAATCTTAGGCCTTTGTTATTTGTGGATTTGTTAATGGGAGTCATCAATTTGTAGAAAACTCCATGAGACCTACACACATATAAAACCCCATCAAAATTTCCTAAACCTATGGCCACTTCAGAGAATGACATGCCATTGTACTACCAATATGGTTTAAAGTTTATTTTGGAATTAAAAAAAACTAAAAATTGTTAAGAAATTATATTCTTAATTAAAATGGCCCCTTAAAAAATTGATAACCTTATCTTTGAAAATTCATAATTAAATTATACTTACTCAACTAATTGCCTAATAAAAACCTAAAAATAGAATGACTTCCAAATTACCTTAGAAAAAAATTCCCAAGAAAATTCTCAAATCATGTTTTAAATTTGTGTTCTTGACCAAAAAGTTCAAGGAAAGGAACCAACGTTACATTTTTGAAATGTTTTCTAAATGAAATGATTAAGAACATCAAAATACACAATATTATTAATAGTATTGAAATTTCAAAATTTGAGGAACCTAATAAATGTATTCATTTGAAAAAAATTATGAAAAAATTTATTTAAGTGTTTCTTATGATTTTTAAAAGTTCGATCGCTCTAAGAAAATCAAGGCGTGACATTCCTAGTGGTACCACCCAAGGATGCTTTTGTTCGTTCATCCATTTTGTTTTCATCCACATTGTCATCCGTAAATATCGTCCATCTATGAACACATGGCATAATATTTTTTCATGTCACCAAATATTTTGTCCCATGTGTCAAAAAATATTCATGAAATATTTCACCAACGTGGTAAAATATTCTTAAAAAAATTTGATCCTATTCATTTGTCCATGTTCATGCTCGTAGGCTCACAAAATAACATCCCTGCCTATATGACAAGGTGGGAACACAACTAATTTCTTTTCAAGAGTGACAACCATTGAATCCAAATTGCTAGAAATCCTTGGCCAAGTTGCCCAAGTCCTTGAGTCTTGTAATGAAAATGTTAAGTCCATCTAGTCCCTCAACTCCACCATTCTTGAATTCATGCAACAATTTAATCTATTCTAGCAACTTTGGGAAGTCTTGGATTGAGAGACCATGCCTCACCACTTGGCCACAATGCTACCCATGTGGTGGAGAATATTGCCTTGCTTCAAAAGAAAGGGAAATACTTGGTAGCAAAATTTGACGCCTTAAGTGTTATTGATGGGTTAGTGGGTTGTTCATATACCATCTTTTAGTTTGTTAATTTTATGTTCCCTCAACCTCTTCCATAACTCTTTTTAAAAAAAATGTTGGAATTAGATTGCACTTTTTAAAATAGGGCACATTCCAAGCTTAGTTGGACAAATGAGTTTATTCCCTTGATTATGGATCATATATAGTTCAAAAGAGTTAAATGGTGGGCATAACTAGTGCCAATTTATGTAATGCAGTTGATTGATGTGGTCACAATGACAAGTGAAGTTCTTGCATGCACTCAAACACACGTGAACATGCCTAAAAGCCCAAGTCAAAAAAAAAAATCCCAATTGGTGTGATGAATAAGGCCCATGTAACTTGAAATAATGAAGATTTTGGAATGTAAACAAAGAACCCAAAATTGTATTCAAGTGATGAAATGCTTTATAATCTTTTCGGCCCAATAGTTGGTCATGGATGTAGTATATTAAGTTCAAGTGTTATTTTGCAATCCATAGCTACTAATGAAGATGCAACAATCCTTGTTGAAGCACATCAAACCCTAAATCAAGGTCTCACTACTAGCACAATGGTTCAAGTTTGTACATTCAATTCTTGGCTAAATTTTGCAATTTAAATATATTTCTTACCAAGAAACACATGTGGGTAGTTTTGTTAAATCATTTCTAATTAAGCATGTAGATTTTTTTATTGAATATAAACTTGGTCATGGTAATGCACAAATTGTTTTACATTTGGTTCCATTTGGGTCACAAAATTTTTAAAAAATAATTAAAACAAATACTCCAATGCTAGGATCTCAAGGACAATGCGGCAATAGTGCGACCAATAACTATCAGAACCCTAGAGATTCCAAAGGTGCCTCCACCATGTATCTTTCATGATTTCAGTTCCTATTCATTTGGAAATACTTGTTTTCATCACCATTCCAAAACTTATTTTTCAAGCAATACATTAAACAATACATGTGTAATTTTATTTATGTTATTACAACTTAAATGTGCAATTTGACAAAGGCGATTTGATATTTTTATTGAGTAAGCGTCATACAATAACGATTGGAACAAAAAGTCATATTGCAACAAATGGAGTAGTATTTGTTGTTGCAAGTAATATGTTTCATGGGGTTATAATTGAAGATGGTGTGTACAAAGTGGAGGTGCATGGTGTGACACTCCTTGAAACAACTTTGATCTTTCCAAATATGAAAGATGATCTTCCACATCTACTTTTAAAGGATGTGAAAGGTCAATTCACACTTTGGAAATGTGTGAATCTATAAAATAGCATTTGACTAAGTTGTTCTTTTGTAGCCTTATTGTAGTATGTGTGGTGTGGTTCAAAATGCCATGAACTAATTCTTAACTAGATTTATGTGTCATGTGATGTTTGCAAGCTTT
>Ga0209611_10010468_pt1 | contig 13657 bp, 16 predicted proteins | sample S1TSphgellanicum_3_FD_187693 | JGI IMG/M metagenome (GOLD analysis project Ga0209611, IMG submission 187693) | Host-associated microbial communities from peat moss isolated from Minnesota, USA - S1T2_Fc - Sphagnum magellanicum MG (SPAdes) (version 2) | ecosystem: Host-associated > Plants > Peat... | reverse complement strand
TATGCATGCAAAACCTGTGAAGGAGTTGTGTCAGAAGCCCTCTGCAACAATAATTCTTTGTTCAAAATCTGAATACTTGACTCTTCATCATCCCATTCTTGGCAATTTTTAAAGAAGGTGAACTGATAATTTGAGTGCCTAGTTTGCTGCTACACGAGGATAAAACGTTAGTCGGTGCAGGAGACTTCATCAAGCTGCACATTGTTGATTACCAATCTCACTATAATGCCAAACAATAAAAAGACTCTCAATGTCCGAACTTTGTGGAATAGTATACGTTACCAGTTGCTTAGTTGCGAAGATGTGTGGGATTTCAGTTTTCAATGTGTCAAGAAGCTTTAAGTTGGCAGCCTCCAGGGCGTCTTCAACCTAGGCACAGAGAACAAGAGAATTTTTTTTGGCTTCAACTCTCTAATATGCTGAGTTCAAAAGAAAAGGAAATCAAAAGTAAAGCATAGTATGAGGCTTTGGCGCTCTGCATCTATATTGGACGATGCGGAAATTGTGGAACATACCAGCGATTGTAGAGTGTTCTGCTGCAAAGAAATTTTTCCTATGTCCGTTTGACCTGCATGCGAAGAGTCGTGAAGAACAAAACAGTAGCCATGGAGCACATCCATGGCACCCTTACTCCAGCATGATAAATTTGCAGCATCGCACGCGGAAAAGATCATGCACCTAAGCACTGTACTTACTCTGAGCGCGCGCATTCTGAACAGCGTTCTTCATATTAAGCAATTCCTCCTTAGTACTTTTCATATCGGCATGGCCTGCACAAGGCATTGGAGAATCCTGTAAGCAATTGTAGCCAGTGACACTGTTTTTCCAGCGTATGCTCTACAAGATCTAGCCTATTACAGCAGCCATAGATAACACTTAAACTGTTTGCAGTCAGACGAGAGCAAGTAATATCACTGTACTCACTCTCCGCGCGTGCATTCTGAAGAGCCGTCTTTACTTGAAGCAAATCGTCGGCAATGTTTTTGAGAGCATCCTCCAGAGCACCTAGACCGTTTTTGAAAGTGTTCTCTAGAGCGCCAAGTCCATTTTCGAGAGCATTCTCGAGAACGCCTAGTCTCGTCTCCAAATTTTGATCAGTGATATTGCCTGTTTGGGGAACAGTAAGCAAGGCGTCATTAGTTTCAACTTTTTTTTGATTCCAGCCATGTCGTGCATCATGTTGTTTCAATCGCATCAATTTACGCGTAGAAATCTGTTGGATCAAGAATTGGATTCTTATTTAAAGAGAAGCCCAGTCACTCACAATTGTTTTTGATCCAAGAATCCAGTCTCAGCGGAAGTAGATCCCGTATCTGCGACACGGAGGACATCGTGTTACTACTACTCCCCTTAACGTCGCCTTTGGTCGGAAACAGAGGAGGTTGTCTTACGTACGCAGCATGGTATGGATTGATTTTTTCAGAAGAGGATTGCGTGGGCGTGGGCGCAGTTGGAAGCGGCCACGACAGAGATCGCGGTGAATCAGACGTTGCCATAGATCCCGACTGCAGCTTATTGTGATTATGCACCTCATGCCTAGTCATCAACGAACGCGCTAATTCTTCTTTATCAGCAGACCTGAAAGAAAGAAATCCAAACCAGATCGAGCTGGATGACAAAAGAAAAGCCGAGAGCTGCAGGACGGAGCTTTCGAAACATTATGAAATTCGAACAAAATCGCTTAATATTAATCACACGTGTAACAAGAAAGAGAACTCCGAAAAAAAATCAGTACTAAGATGTTCCCGAGACAGTGACTTACCAGCTATGGCGGGCGGGCGTAAAGGATCCAGCGAGCTTTTTTGTGTCTTGCGTATCCATCGCGAGAGCTGCAACTGCTATCCTCCTAAGAGAGCAGCCGACGAGGGAATGCGCTTCGAAGAAAGAAAGAACGAACGAACGAACGGAAAAAGGGCTCCAAGAGTTGAGGTCCCAGGTCCCGAGTGTGGGTCCTTGGTTGTTGGGATCTCAAATCCTGTAAATATCCTCTGAAAGCCTGTTGTTGTCAACAAGGAAAACGTTTGGGACCTCAAATCCTGAAGAAATGCCCTTCCTCTCTATTGCAATGTCCATGCCATAGTAGCTTAAGGGATTTTGGCTTGTGTTGAGACTTGAGATTAGTTACAGAGTTATGATATGTTGAAGGATTTTGGTTTCTTTTGAAGATTGTATTTTTGCATGGTGAAATATTAGAATTTTCATAATTCTTTGTTTGCCTTAATAAGATAATTTTTAATGTAAATGGCTAAGGCCACAATGTGACACACCCCTTGTTTTGTTTGTTTTCCGATTGTGGTTTAACCTTCTCAAATTGTTTTGCTGTGATTTTGATTCTATTAGAAAGCTTTCAATGAGGTGGTGTGCTTGCTTGCTTGCTTGTTTGTTGTTTCATAAATATTTTGACCTAATGGAGCAAAAGTTATTAAATTTAAAATGAATTTCCATCTCTTGAAACTTAATTTTAATATTTGAAAAAATGATTTTTTTCTCACAGGAACTCTAAAAATTAAACCCATTATTTCAAATGGAAAGGAATTGGGATGAGTGACATTATTACAAGAGATTTAATATATATATATACTTGGACCAATGAAAATAAAAGGGCCCACTAGTGTTGATGCATGTAAGGAGCCCTCCAAGTGGCAATTCCTCGGTGTGATTTTCAGTAAATCCATTGTTAGCAAAACCAATTTCCTTTTGTGAACCTCATCATGTAGGCTAGCAAAGCAAGACTTTGCTCTTCTTACCTTCTTCTAGCCTTTCTTAACAAGAAAGGTTTTCGGTTTAACTGAAGGTGTTTGGTTTAACCTCCAATAGCTTTTACATATGCAATTAAAGTGCTATCATGCAAATTTGCAAAGGATTAAGGTTTAAGAACATTACATTTAATTAACATCTGTGACATGTCCCCCACACCATGCTCTTGATATCAAAGCTCTTGATGAATAGAAGGTGGTGCATGAAGATGATTTGAACTTATAGTGCAAGAGTTATTGAATATGGAATAATTTTATTAAAAAAAAATTCAACAAAATTGAAACTAGATACTTTAAGGAAATTGGAGCTCACTTGGAGTGTAAAGGACCCAAACCACCTCTCCTATTCTTCCTCAACTCATTCACCAACCCACCTACTCAGTCAGCCACCAACCCACCCAAATTGGATCCAGGTTGAACCAGCACCCACATTGATACCTTAACCTTTTTGAGTGTGAGCTCTTCCAGGTGCATTCACACTTGCCACGTTAAGGACTCTAGTATTAAGTCCCCTAACACCAAGCTAGTCATTTAGGACCTAAAGCTATTTACCATGAAATTTTAATGTTAAGTTAACATTCACTTAATATTAAATAATCATCCATTTAACATTGGATGCCACCTAGATTTTCACTTAACACTGACTTAAACATTAAGGTGTGAATGCACCTTTCGTTGGCCATATTAAGCCCCAAAAAAGGGTAAATATACCCTTTTTTGGGGCTGAATATGGCCCCCAAAGGTGCATTAACTAAATAGTTTTAACTAAAAAGGGTTAGATTTGAACTCAGAGACCCTGATTTTTAGTCTAAGGATGGGATATTTGCAATATTTAGAAATAATTTAAATGAAAAGGAAATTTTTCTATAGGTATAATACACTAAGTCCTTAGTGTATTATTGCTGCCCCAAATTCCCGTGTTCTCTTCTGCTTCTTCCTGCCCGGATTCCCGTCTCTTTCCTTGTGCTGCCCTTTTCTTTGCTGGTGGTGGTCTTCGTCTTCTTTGCTTGCATCTCATCTCTCCCTTCCTTCGCTCTCTACACACACGCTCGCTCGCTCTTGGCAATAATAGCAAGCTGGGAATGGCGCAAGATTGATGGGTTGTGGGGTTGGAAGCAAACGGTCGGATAAAAAAAAATACTACTTTTCTTCTTCGAGTGTTTCTCAAAGCTTGTTCTTCGATCCATTCATTCGTATGCATTGCACAGCGGCGAGGTCAGCTATGGATGACTACATGCGGGAGATGGGCGAGCTCAAAACCCTCGTCACTAAAACGTTGGAGAAGAAGGGTGTGCTTGCACGAATTCGGGTAACTCTTTTTTTTTTTTTTTTTTCCCCACAGCTGTTCACATCAATGATCCACAGCTTGCTCTCTGTCTGTCCGTCTGTCTATCTATATCTCTTTATGTCTCTCTCCCTCTCTCTAGTTGCTTCCTCCATTGTAAAAGACTGTTGTGGGACCATGGAAGTTCTGCTTTTGTTCAGTTTGCCTCTTGATGCGAGAAGCTGCGAAAATGCATTAATTTTCAGCTCGGATGGATGCCAGTGATGTGTGTTGTTGTCTTTTTTTTCCTGTCTGTGGCACTGGAGAAAATTGGACTGTTATGTGATAATTGGACTGTTAGACTCCTCTAGATACAAGCCCTAGACTCTTCAGCTGTGTTTGAAGAATGGGTCAATTTAGGTTGCACTGTGTAAACAATGCCTCTCTTTGGAGAAGGGACTGACTTCCCAGCAATAGCAGATGGATTAGGGCAACCGTTTTGCATGTTGAGGAGTTGAGAGTTCCAAGTTACCCTAGTTCTATTCCAGGATATCACCCTAGTTGCAAACCCTCTCAGATGGATCTCTGCAGGAGGACAAGCCCCATGGTTTACAGGCTTAGGTTTTGGATGGAGCACATGAGGGTACATGTATGTAGCCCCAATTGATTGTTCCATCAATGTTGCTTGCATGCTGATTGAACAACTCCTGTTAGGGAGTGGCTTGATACACATGATCTTTGCTTGTCTGATTAAGCAATGCAAAAGAAGCTTGACAGTTTGTGGGCAATGTGGGGAGTGTACCCAATTTCTCTGCATTACTATACGTTCTATCTCAAAGCCTCTGATATGTTTGTAAATGCTCAGGCAGAGCTACGGGCAAATGTGTTTCAAGCAATAGAAGAGCAGGATCGGGAAGCAGAGAACAATGGTGCTTCTTCATTTGCCCTATTGGGAAAATGCAGTGAGCAGGCCAAGCAACTCCATGCTTCTCATGCAGGCACTTAATCTTTCCCTTGCCATTATTCTCGTCTCCCCTCTCACCACTTTGTAGTCATTGATGGGGTCATGAACTTTCCATCATTCTGGGATGTTCACCCTTTACACGTTCTGGATCAATCTTACTTGTTCCACCCCAATTGGTGATGATGCTCAGAATAGTCAATGAGCTAGTGGCAATTGGACAACAAAATAATAAAGTTAGACATTGCACAATGCTTGAATACAGAGTGTCCTTATGAAATTATGTATGTTTGCTGGAGGCTGATTTTGCAGGCAAGCTGTTGATGAGTTTAGTATGTGAGTATTTTGAGTGGTGTGAACTGGAGCATACACTAAAAGTTTTCTTGCCGGAGCTCAATCAGGTTGTATTCTTTATTTCATTATTCAAGACACTTACCCCAATTCATCTCCTTTTCAATGTGTCTCTTTCTGAATTCCCACTGACGAGTTCATTAGGTTTTGAGTTGGGAATTGGTAGAATCACCAGTTATTACTGTGGTTTCAGTGACTCTGAGTAGACCCAATTATATTTGTTGATTCAATAACCAAAGTAGCAGGTGAAGATTGGACTGACAGCAAGGTCATTCATTGCCACTGACATTTACTGTTATTGGAGGTGCGTTGGACAGCCCCGCACATATATGAGGTCTGATCTGGAGGAGCTACTAGGATTGAAAGATGAGGCCAAGCTTGGGGATGCTGAGTCACGACCACTCTTGCTTTCTGTGGTTGAGTCATACTTGAAGGCCGAGGTAAGCAGGCAATGTTGCACCTTGAGATGGTTTTTAAAGGGGCAAGTGTCTAGTATTCTCATGCCTTTCCAACATACACAGGAAAAGTTTGAAGTCAATAGAACTGAATTCTATGAACAATACATTTTCCCTCACATTTCTTATCACACAAGTTGATGATTTTTGTCGCTACCTGAGGTGCTCACTAGTTAATGATTGTCTTTTCTCAGGAAAAGCCAACAGCAACAGCAACAGCAAACAAGGTGAGGGCAAGCACTCGTGGAAGAGCAGGTGATGCAGGAGATGGGATTTCAATGTCAAAACTCTCAGGTGAATTTTCCAAGGACAATGAGAAGGGTGGCACAAAGTCATCTCCAGGTCTAGAGGACTTTCCACCTCCTAGACGAGCCAGCGGGCAAGTGTGCTACATTCCTTGTATCTACAATGTGACTCTGTGGAGCTCTCTGCAAGCTCTTTTCTTGGCAAGTTTGCTCAGTTGTCTTTAGAGGATGTGAAGGACATCAATACCTAGTGCACTCTATAAGCTGGTTTCAGAATCTCCACAGGGTGCATGTCTTTGATTGAGTGTCTGCATGTTTACTGAATCGCACACATGACATATGTAATACTGAATAAGGACCTTAGTACAGGTATAGTGTTGGCAGCTGAGCAAACATCCGGCAACTGTCATTTCTAGGCTTCACCTTTTTGTTCTGCTTGCTTTTATATTTGACCGTAGTCAACTCACACCTTATCTTCAGCTGAAATATTTTAAACAAGATTGGTGGCTCTCACCTAAAGCATGGCAATTGGATTGTCATGTGCAGCAGCCTTCCTGCTTACAGTGGGCTACCACGTGCCAGTAGCACTGCTCCTGGAAGGACTAGCATGGGGTCTGGCATTGATGCCCACAGTGGCTTCAATGTACCCATGTCTGGTGAGTTCCTGTCTCATCTCTCTATCTAATGTACATCTGTTGTAGATGAGCATTTAAATCTTATTTTTTTTTTGTTTCACTCACAAAACAGCTGGATCTGCAGTGGAAGTCAGTGGGCCCCACACAAGGGGTTCCAGAGATAATAATAGCAGGGGTAGCAGCACACAGACCAAATGGAAAGAGTACTCTAGGAGAGAGGAAGATGAAGTTAAGAGTGGGAGCAATGGCAGCAAGAAGGAGGAGAATGCTTGGAGAGAGGGAGAATATAATGATCCTTATGTGGATTCACCGAGGGTCGGTCAATCATTGTCAGACAAAGGAGGGCCTATCAGTATTATGCAGCCTGCCAGCCAGCCCACCAGGTAATCTAATTAACTGATATTGTTTTCTAGAACACCAGCCAGATCCATATTTTGTGGCCATAGAAGTCCTGGTTTAGTTTGTGTGTGAATGTAGGTCAAGGATAGGCTGTGGGGGTAGGGCTGTAGTTGTTTGAATACATTTGATTCACTTTGTGAGAGGTTTCTCCAATCAGATTGGGTGTGTCTTGGAAAGTAAAAGGAGCTTCATATAAGTTTTTGAATGGGTTACTTTGTATCATGGGTGGGTCTTGGAATTTGATATGATTCTTTCAATTGAGATCTAGGTTGGTGGGTCCATGTTGTATCTCATGATATTTTATTGATTGAAAATGTGATCTCTATGGCTTTTTTTTGTTTTGCAGTCAGTCTAGAAAAGGCCTATCCATGGATGACATGGGCAATACCTTGGGAAACCTTCGTCTAGGTATGTTGGTTATGGCTTTGTTTTCCTCCCACCTTACTTTGCATGGCCTCAAGGACAAATAATGTTTGTTTCTCTCTCCAGTGTGGTTTTGTTAGGGGTCAGCTCTTGGCAAAAGTTTTCTTTGTTTACCTTTAACTGTAGGTGTGATGCATTGTATTATGCACTCATGTTTTGTATTCATAGGAGGGAAGCATTAACAATTTGACAGCATGGTCCTGGAATTGGCAGAGGATGACAGTGCTTCTGACCGAGGTAGTCGCCATAGCAGCATGTCAAGGGAAAATGTTGGTGGTCAAAGCAGGCAGCCAGCTTCTGCCTCAACAGTGACAAATGCCCCTTCTATTTATCGGTTGACTGCTTGTTCCCTGCTCATGTCCCACCAGTTGCTAAGCTAGTATGGTGTCTGCTGATAGAGGATGGCAGACCTAGTTTGAGACATAGTAAAAGGAGCAACAAGAGCAAAAGAGAACAGATCTGGATTGAATGTAGTGTTGCTGATATCTGACAAACACACTATACAGACCACTCTGGGAGTACAGTCATCACCATCAATATTGTTGTGTATGGTTCTTTCTCATAAAGCAAGCTGTGTCCAGGAATATGTGTGGAGTTTCCAGTAAACGCAACTTACATGGTGTATCAAATGCTTGTTTGCAGTAAGAAGAACTCATCAGCATACTTTTACAGTGACAGTGACGATGACAATTCACTTGAGTATGTGCCCCTATAACTGCCTGTATCTTGTTTGTAAGCAGTTTGTGTTCTTGTCTTTTAACCTGTGTTGTGAGGACCAAGCCCTGGTTGATGAGATGTGGGAAGATCCCCTACTAACCCAGCTGATATGGTCATTTTCATTGATTGAGTGGACTCTACCCATAAACTACCAGAAACAATAATATCAATGTTACTGGAATCTCCAAGATGTGGCACAGTTCCATAGGAGGGTTGCACTTAATGTCTGAACCCTGGAATGAGTATGCCATAGGATCTCAAGAGGTAGACAAGCTGCTCAAGGGTTATTGGGAGCATTGGTGGATTACTGTAAAAAAGGAACATTATCTTTAGTAGTCCAGCCATGATGCAATACATGATGGTGGCCTTCAGCTTTTGCATTCTGTACCTTTCCAGTGCAAGGTCTGATTGAGAGATTTGCCACTGGAAACAACAGGGGTGCAGAAGAAGACTTGGAGGGAGATGCTGACGAACTCAATAGACGGAGCCCTCACTTTTCAGCAGTTAAGGTCTGCAAAGCACTTTCTTTCTGTTGATGAGAAATTTGTTTGACACTGATACTACTGCTGGTGCATTAGTCCAATGCTCATCATTGTATGCAGCTCCTGTACTTCCCAGTTGGCTGTTCTTTCAAACCCTAATGTAAATGCAGAAGATCAAATTGTCCTGTAACATGTACACAATTATTTTATAATTGTTATTTTGGAGTTTTGTCTGCAATATAGATATGTAATTGGGTACTCAGGTTGACTTGTGTCTTTCTGAATAAAAATCTGCAGTGACCTTTGCGGCTCCATCAAAACTCAGACTCAAGCTGTGAGTAGGGTAATGTGCTCCTGCCAGGATGGGACAGATTTCTATGGAACAGGCTTGGGTGCGGATTGGGGACCTTGATGAGCATCAGAAACTGCATATTTTTGCAGACTTTTGCCTGATCACAAGGAAGTGATTGATGTGTGGCAGCTGATTTTCAGTCATCCACCATGTGCATCATCTAACAAGATTTTTCATTGGGTGAGACATCATAAATTCTTGAGTCTTCATTGAACATCAACCTGAGAAACATGTTTCATCTCATGTCAGGGAAGTGTGACATTTGGAATGTGATTTTGAATACATTTTGTTTTGGTCTGATTTTTTTTTGTTGTCAATGATGATGTGGTAATTTTTGTTGTGAATGTTAGCTCTGAGCATCTTTGTGTTATGTTAAATTCATCTTTTCAGGGTGAGTTGCAGACCCATTTTTTGCAAATTCAGGTGGAATATGTAACTGGTGGCAACTGACCTAACCTGCACAATATACTGTCCTTATCTTTTCTGCAACAGATCCACTGATGAAGTCAGTGGGGATGTTATGGTAGATGGTCAATGCCATACATGTTGCTTTTGAGGGTCCGGGACCCTTAACAACAATGTGCATTCAAACTGCTGCTGCTGTCATTCAAACTGATCTCTGTATTGTGGTCTGGTTTTTCCTCTTTAATCAAGGTGCAGCCTCCCTCTTTTTCATGCTTGTTGATGGTTACTGGTTTCTGGTCAGACGTGAAATATCCAATACCTTATTATAGGGTCAGCTCTCAATTCTTTTCAGGTTGAAAAAGATTGTAAGTATGGAGAAATGCCTTCACACATTCTTACTTAATCTTTAACTAGTGTACCCTGTGCCATTGGCCCAAGTGGAACTGGTTGTCCAACTAGTTTTTTCTTTCCAAAACCATTTTTTGTAATTTAATTGAATTTCCAATGACAAAAACTACACAAAATACAATATCTCCTGGACCTTAGGACTAAAAGTATCAAATCACCTTCATTGAATCCCAATTGTTCAGACCTTTTGAACAATATCAAGAGTGTACCCAAATTCCCTTACAATTTTTAGTTTTGATTAAATGAATTTTCGGTCAATAACTTCTCAACCAGGTTGAAACATTGTGAAGCCAACTGAGTGCACCCCTAGTCATCAATGGCTTTCCAATAGTACCAAGAGTGTGTGAAGAGGCACCATGGTTCAGAAAATAAAACAAACAAAGAAACTACCTTCCTTCAGAGATATATATGCACAATGCAGGCAACTAGAAAACCAACAAGACACAACAATCTATCTATGAAGGAAGGTAGTTTGTTTTGTTTTGTTTTGTTTTGTATTGTAGTTATGAGATTCACTGAACCAGGATGCTTCAGAAGATCATGTTCTTGGTGTCTTTGGAAAGCTCTTGATGAGAAGGGGTGCATGGGCTTGGTTCCACGACGTTTGGACTTGTGGTGCAAAAGTTCTTGAATATTGAGTGATTTCTTCACTGAAAATTAATTTAAATCATTGCTGAAAATTTCGGAGGAATTGGAATGTGGCTTTGGTGTTGTTGGAAAGATCTTGATGAGCAGGATTTAATGGAATTGATTTGTCAAGATTTGGATTCAGAATGTGGGAGACATTGAATTTAAAGTGATTTCTGCCACTGAAAACTCCAATAAATTCCAAAAAACCAGGTTTTGGAAGGAAAATCAGTTGAGATTGTGGTAACACTTGAAGGCTTACCATTCGATTCAAGCATGATTTCCTTTCATATTTCACTGTTCAAAAAATAGATCCATACATTGCAAAACAATGTTCACATGTTGAGTTTCCCTATTTTGTAATGGGTTCACACTTGGGCCAATGGCACAGGCCACACTAGTAGTAACAATAGGAGGAAACGTATATATCACTGTTGCAAGCACAAAACCATGATTACTAGAACCTTCTAATCCATGATTTTGGAAAAGCTTTTCAAATGCTCTACAAGCTACTAATCCATGACTTGAGAAAATGTCAAAGGTGCTCTACAAGCACTAAACCATGACTTGAGAAAACCTTCTAAAAATGCTCTGAAAAGTACTAATTATTCATGATTGGAGAAACATTAAAAATTGCTTTGTCGACAAAGTTGCCAAAGCAAATCTCATGTCAGGTTGACACATGGGACAGTCGACTCTGCCACAAAACAAACAAGGGGTGTGTCACACTGTCACCTTTGCCATTTACATTGAAAATTGTCTTAAGGGAAAAGAAGAATTATGGAAACTCAAATGTTTCACCTTGCAAGAATATTATCTTCAAAAAATCCTCTAAAAGAAACAAAAAAACCTTCAAGATATTATGATTCTATAACTAATCCTAAGTTTAATCCAAAATATCATCTTAAAAAAATCCTCATATAAAAATAGACCTATTATTATTACCTAGGGGCCAAAATCCTTTAAGCTACTATATTCTATAATGAATCTAAACACAATATCCTTGCCTTGGTAGGTAAGGCCAACAAACAAAAGAAACATGTTGCAAGAAAGAAAAAAAACCACCAAACAAGAAAGAAAGAAGAAAGAAAGAAAAAAACGGATGCAACATGTGAGCTTTGCATTCAAGCTTTTTTTTGCAAATGTGAACAAGTTGTGAACATGTTCAAATTGCAAAGTTGGAAGAACTTTCTTGTGCATGCTCATGAGATCGAATTTTGCCATAAAATTTTCCAAACTTGCTTGAAAATTCAGGACAAGAAAGTTGCCATGGTACAAAATAGTGTCGTCGTCTTCGTAAATGGCCGAAACCAACCCCGGCGAGCTGTTTACGAGACTTCTTTTTTTTTGGGGTCTATAACCAAAACCAAAACCAAAACCAAAACTCTTGCTATTTTTTCTTCTTCTAATGTATACAAAGGTGATAGATCTGTTTGTATTTCGACTGTAAATTTTATACTAGTAGAGTTGCGAGTAGGTACTAAGGTTTGATCAGGACTGAGTGGTGTAAATCCAGAAAATGCACGAGAAACTGGAGGTGATTACGAGTCCGGAGTTGTTCTCTGTCGTGGGCTTAATCGAAGGCGCTAGACCTCCCATCGTCGATGTCATCAGAACGTACGTGTAGGGACCCACAAGCGCTCTGCAATGAGAAAAACACAGACCCAAATATGTAACTTTTTAATAATAAAAAAAACGAAGTTCAGAAAAGATGGTTCTAGGAAGCATTCGGCTTGCAGGATAGAAGAAATTCTTTGGCTAAATTTCGCCAGTAAAAACAAAAAAAACACAAGGTCAACAGTCACACAGAAGGAATATTGAGAGAGAGAGAGAGAGAGAGAGAGCTTACGAGCCACTGGTGCTGGTTACTTTGATTAATTGCCAACCAAGGCTATCCTTGGAAACCTCCACCGGAGCGGTGGAAGCTCGACCGGTGATGGAGAACCCGTTGGGATTGAATAATACCCAGTTCAGTCGGCCGCCAAGCTTGTCAGGTTTGGCCAAGACGGAGAATTGCCCAACGATAGGACCGCCGGGTACGGTGTAGAGCTTTGCAGAAACACCCTCAGGCGTCCAAGTCTTACCCGTCCACTTATAGCGCAGAGCGCCCTGGGCGTAGAAGCTTTCCAAGGGTTGCTGGTTTTTCAGTGGCGCGCTCATGGACTGAGGCAACAACGCAGCAGGTGGAAGAGTATCTTGTGTGTAGAATCCGAAATCGGCTGTAAAGGGTATCTCCACCACCTCGTCTTCTTTGCACAAGGATTGAGGAGGTGCATTCCCACCCGTCCCATTGAGAATCGCAATGTAAGAAATCAGCGAAGTTGCTCCCAAATTACCGTGTTGGGTAGCCACATATATGAAAGAAGTCGCACCCTTCGTCGTCACAGTTTCGATCACCGTGCCTGCAACAAAGGAAAGGTCAAGAGAGAGTAATCAGTCGAGAAACTCATGAGACCAACTAAGGGTCTCTTTCCATTAGGCTGCTGTGATCACACAGCTCTCTAATGGAGAAGTGATCACTGTCCCCTGTAGCAAGAAACAAGGCCCTATGTCAGTGGCTTTCCATTAGGCTGCTGTGACCACAGTTTGACTCACGGCTCTCGCAGCTACTGCAATTGGTCAATGCTTGACCGATAGAGCTGTGAGATGATTGCGAACAGAGCCAATTGAAAAAACATAACGGAAAGCTTCTGTGATCTACTGGAAAGAAGTCGTAAGATCTAGCTGCCTTTGCTGCAGCACTGCAACTATTAACACGCTGACCTCATGTCGCAGCTCGAGAACAGATTTGCGCAGGATCAGCTTCTTACCAGTCACTGTGCTATATTGGTACCCTGATTCCGCACTATCACCATCATCGTTCAGAAGCTCCCACCATCCTGATCTCGTTTTCTTCACAGGAGTGAGAGTCTCCCTGTATACGCCCACGTAATTGGAATGCGTCCGTGCATCCACCATCTGACTCTCTCCTCCCTGGTATGCCCACTTCCCCTGCAAACACTTGTACACCTTGTGCCCATTCCGCGTCGTGCACGTCATGGACAACCTGCAATCGATCGAGCAATGAACAGCAACAACAGGAGCACAATTAGATGAGTGCCACCAACACAACCCACAAATAAATCAGCATGCATGATTCCCCGCATACCCAGAACACCGCGAATTGTTGGCAATGCT
>Ga0209611_10010466_pt1 | contig 13660 bp, 8 predicted proteins | sample S1TSphgellanicum_3_FD_187693 | JGI IMG/M metagenome (GOLD analysis project Ga0209611, IMG submission 187693) | Host-associated microbial communities from peat moss isolated from Minnesota, USA - S1T2_Fc - Sphagnum magellanicum MG (SPAdes) (version 2) | ecosystem: Host-associated > Plants > Peat... | reverse complement strand
AAACCCTAGATTCTCCTCCTCCTCCTCCTTTGTATGTGAGTCTATGAAGCTCAATAACATTGGCGTGAATCTAGAAGCAGATGGACATTACACTTTCTTCCCCTCGTTGATAGGTTGCCCTAAGAAGGAAGTGTTTGTTATCTCGAGCTTCAGATCCACGACATAAACATGCTTTCCACATGTATTTTGCAGATTTGCATCACCATTCTACTTTTTCCAAGACCTTTCATCCTTGAGTGATAATCTTATGTACATTTGATTGTCTTGCATGTTGTACCAGCTGAAGAGGAATCAAGTAATTCCAATGCTTATTCCAACAGCTAATGAACAAGGTGATCTTCTTCTTCTTCTTCTTTATTTGTTGATGATCTGCTGTATTTCTCTGCAATAGTGAGAATAGCAATTGGAATCCCATGAGTGACGTTGTACTCTATACTGGGAAATTTTCCAGCTTTCTAATATAAAAAGGGTAGTGATTTCCTTGTTCCTGATCAGATCTTTGAGCTTGGAGTTTTGAGTTCATGACATTGGTATGTTTTTCCTTTTTGAGTTTAACATCTCTGGTGAATTTTTCCTCATATAATTGCAGTTTCTAAAAGACTTCATATATGTTGTGAGTGTGTGGATGGTTGGTTTCTTCTAGTTGGATTTGGTCATTATACTCTGCTGGAAAACATTGTGAGATTATGTATAAGGAGAAGGGTAGGGCCCTCAGCCCTTCCTTGTTTTGAGGTGCTGAGGCAAGGGTGGTAACCAGAGTGACTTTCACCAAAAAGAGGAAGGGCTAAGGGCCCTACGCTTCTCCATCATAAAAACCTGACCTAATTTTCAGAGGGCATGAGGGTGGTAGCCCAAGTGGCTTGCACCAAAAGAGGAAGGGTTAAGGGCCTACGCTTCTCCATCGTAAAAATCTGACCTAATTTTCAGAGGGCATGAGGGTGGTAGCCCAAGTGACTTTCATTGAAAAACAAGGAAGGGCTGAGGGCCATGCCCTTCTCCACCATAAAAACCTGGACTAATTTTCAGAGGGTGCGAGCTTCCACTGCCAAAGATTTCTTCCATTTCAGAAGATCCTTGCTGAGTTCTTGCACCTGACAATGGCTGTCTAAAAACTATACAAAAATTAGGGCAGGTTTTTGCGAATGTTGATCATTAGATTACTACTCCAATGAAGATGGGTGGTTTCAAGTTGATTTAACTAGGGATCACTTCTATGCTCTTCCAACTGGGCTACAAGTTTGTTTATAAATTTTCTGTGAGTTTCATCAGCACAATCCCCTTTATTTTCTCATGTACAAGTTGAAATCTTTAAAAGGGTCATTTTGTTTGTTCTTGTGTGTGGCTGTTCAAAGTTTCAAGTTGAGGAATTACCTGAGGACATTAATCAGAAGAAAGGATGAATGGGATGAATATTTTGCAAAATGGGTAAATTGTAAGCTCATCAGCTAAGGGTGGTGAATGTTGCTGCCTGCACTTTCTGGCCATTTCTAGATTCTTGAAAGTTTTTGCGTTTTTGATGTTGTGACTCATAGCAGAAAAGGTCTATGTGTGGAGCGCATTAATTTCCAATTTCTTGATGTGTGAGTTGTATGCATTTGTATGTTTAATTATAATTTTTCAACATTAAAAAAAAGAGGAACATTCTTTTATTCTACATGTGGCAAGAGTCAAAAGGAGTTGTTTGGCTGATATGTAATTTTGATTTCCATTTTATATGGGAGTAATGGCAATGGCAGTTTTCTGTATGTGTGATCTGTTGTTCTATTTAGTTTGATCAAATCTACTACAGCCAGTCGTTTGAATTCCAGATTCAGTTTGCAAGTGTACAAGTAACAATGTTCGATGAGACATCAAACTATCAATTCTTGTGGGTGCAATAATGTAAAAAACAGGTCATTTAATTTTGATCAAACAAGTTTGTACAATAGGTTCTCCAGTCCACATTTACAAAGCAATTGTACTCCAGGTGTGATCAGAGGATGTACTATGTCAATGTCAAGTGGCCATCAGAAAGGTATTTCTAAGGTTTTGAACATATTTGGAGAAGTACACAATGGAACCCTCGTACACAATGGAACACCAGTATGCAGATTTCAGATTTGAAAACATACGAGTTACAGTAGGGACACAAAGAGAGAGAGAGGAAAAAAAAAAACCTAATGGTGATACACATGATAATAAACCTTCGTCAGCAAGTTCTCTACTTTGATGGATGTTGATGAGACATAAGTCAGTCTCACACTGTCTGTCAATGTACACCGCCATTGTACATGTCAAGGGAGGGCATCCATAGATGTTGATCTTTCTTGTACATGTTCATCCTTAGAGGAATTGCAATAGTGGAACATGACAAGGTAGGATTCCCATAACTTGGAAATACTAAAGAAGAGGAACCGCCATATCAGTTGAGGAAAGTGAACAATGAGGTACCGCAATAACTGTAGGGGAACGAAGAGGTAAGAAAATGTTGGCATTCCCCATATGAGTTCTGCTGAAAAGACTAATAAGATGCCGATGCAGAGAGCTACACCGAAGGGGGCTGTAGTAAGAATTTTATATTGTTTTCCCAAGTTAGGGGGGAGTCTAGCAAAGGCACAACTAGTAAAGGCACCCAGCACACAAAGAACAGAAAACATTAAAAGATAAGTAGCAAGTACGAGTTTTTTCTTCACTCTTTTCACAACTTGTCCAATGAAAACGTGGTGGAAAATTGGCATTGCTCCATATGCACCAGCCAAGACAGTTGCAACGGCAGAGTAGAAAGACAAGCTGTTAAACGCCCAAAAAGCCTTAACTGCTGTTGTGTTCACAGGGTCTGGTGGTGAAGCTGGGAGTAATGAGGAGCCTGAATATGTGATGCTTGCGATTAGTGCTGCGCCAACCAGAATAGCATTTGCTGCATCCACATATGCTTGCCTGTCCCTGTACAGCCTATCGACAAAGGCGCTCACTTGAGAATTATCCATTAACAGTCTCTCAATGTCCCTGTATTTCTCCTTAACTGCAATTTCCAATGCCGTTTCGCCTCGCAAATTTTCGGCATTCACTTCGAACTTACGATCTTTCAAGATTTCTCTTACCTGGTCCACCTTATCATTTCCAACAGCAATATGAAGAATTGTCTCTCCCGTATTAGCTTCGGGACGGCCTTCATAATTCGTACTTGGAGTGGGAGGAATATCCGGACAAGGAGTGGCAGGAGCATCATGCCTACGAGGATCGGGATTGGGAGTACCCTGACAGATTTGAATGTAGATCGACTCTACACCATCTGCCATGCTTTGCAAGCCTTGCTCAATTATAATACTAGTGCACGTAAGAGCGTTGAGACTTAAAATGCGGTGCTGGATAGAATGGCGAGCTCCTTCGAGCTGGTGCGGGAGTCGGGAGTCGATCGGTGACGCACCAACTGGTGTTGGCAGGTGGCACTCCAGCAGCATCCAAGGACTCTCCTGGATCAAAAAGCTGCCTACTCTGAAATGGAAAATATGATGCGGAACTGTACAAGTCAAACAGACGAGAGGAAGCTGGTAGGGGAGAGAAATGATAAGCGGACGACAAATGTGAAAAGAAAGGGAGGCGCAGGGCAGTGAACACGGAGGAGTGGTGCCCTGCAGTAGATGACAAGAAAGAAGCTCTAGAGAGGTATCGTCGCGTGCACAAATATGTAGCAGCTCTCAGTACACCACAGACAGTGAAATACAATACACAAATGACGGTAAGGCTTTTTCAGTGCATGGAACAGAGATTCAAGGTGCTTACTCGAACCAAGTAATACCATTCTTGCTTGGCTCTAGAGAAAAATCCCTTGAGATTAAGTTAGATCCCGAGCTTTCAGAAAAAAATTCTGAGTGACACTCTACATTAACGGCACAATTGAGACTAGACAATGCTCAGAGCAGGAAAAACTAAAGCAGGACATGCAAAGAGACACAAGAAGAATGAAGAAAAGAGAAGAGGTTAAACCCAAATCTGTGAAAAAACATGCGGGACCTCTGATTGATGAGATGAGAACTGACGCTTCAAATGCATATTGGCAACCGCGTGCGCTTGTTCCATTCAAGCGAGCCACTTTACCGACGATTTGGCTCTAGCAAGGTCATTAAGTGGGTAACAAGGTGCAAGTACCATCTTCATTTATTATTTTGCAGCAATGCCATAACCTTCCATAACGTTCATGCAATGTGATTAAAGGTGCCAAGGTACTATGGTATTAGTTTCCCACTAGCTAGTAGCCATGGTCGTCGGGTGTCAGGACGAAAAAGCAATTTGTGTTCTTTCCCACATCCTTCGAATGGCCAGCCTTATGTAGTGTGGCACTGTATCACTGTTCACTTCAAAACCTTCCTTCCTTGAACGAGTATTGATTGCACAATGCAGAGAACCCAAAATTCGGTAAGTAAACCTGAGAGCATTTTGGCAAGCTTTTTAAAGGAATGGATGCTTTTAATTCCTCGGTACAAAACGACAAGAAGAAAAGCATGGTATAGGTACAAAAGAGGCCACTAATCTTGGTGATGATGGTTGGGGCCTATGGTGAGTGGGGGTGAGTAAATTTCCAACGAAAGCGTGCAGGCTACAAGCTTTTGAAAGTTGAGAGCTCTTGGAGTTTGGGCCAGTATTCTATTTTACGAAAATTTTTATGCAGTCTGACAGGGTACTGACAGCTGACCCACTAACACCACTAACACTGACTTACTATCTGAAACTTTCACACTAACACTAACTCAAAATGTTGACAAACATTCGTAAGTGTATTCACTCTTGCGATGTTTACAACTAAGTTAGGGTTTTATCTTGTTTCGGTTCCAATTTCAGAACCAGATCCAATGTTGAACCGATTCCAGTCCCAATTCCAGTTCGGTTTTTACTAACTAAAACTAGAACTGACGTTTCTAGTATACCAAATTAGGTAACCACTCAACACCGGTTTTATACAACATGGGCACATTTACACAATTGATTTAGGGCTCATGAGTTGAACAAATGTGAATTGTATCATTTGATTCTCAATATTGTGATGTGGTCCTTGAAGGTGAGCTAGTACTCTACTTGATGAAGCTTTCCAGATAAGGGCCAGAATAAACCAGGACCTTGGGTGGGTATTTGATTTTTTAATACCCACCAATTTAGGGGATTTAAAAAAAAATCTAAAATCAAAGAATAGTTGGGTCTAGGTTTTTAGAAAAAGCCAAAATCAAAGACTCATCAACTCCAAGTATTTGAAAAAATCAAAAGAACCTCTGGTTCTGGTAATTTCAAAAATCTTAAAAAACATTCAACCAAGTTTCATGAAAGAATTGACAAGGAACTGAAGGTTTTCTAGGTGATTATTTGATTTTTTGAAAGAAAACTTGAGAATCAGGGTTATATATTATCACTTTATGATATTTGTAGTTATATACCACAGTACAAGAATGGTTTCAGCATAAATTAAATTATTTCTTATTTTATTGGATTTTCGAAAAATTATTTATTACTTGTGCTGGAATTCTAATAATTATTATAAAATTAAATTCTGAAGCATTCACGATTGTCAGGGTTTGAACTTTAGACCTACCAAAACCTTGAAGTAATTAATATGATAATCTAGACACAGTTAAACCGTGCAACAAAGACAACATGATGTGTTTATTATTTTATATGCCAAAAATTTCAGAATTAAAAAACTAACTGCTGAAGTTAATATTTGAGATTATTTAATTATTCAACAGTTTGTTGCTGAATCCATTCCAGTACTACCATATCAAAATAAAATATTTGAATTTTTGATAATCACAGTTATCACTTCTGGTACCCAGCCTAATACCCAGCGGGTATTTGGTGCAGTTTTTAATACCGATCCAATAATGGAGTAAAACAACACCTACCACCGCACATGGTGTCTTAAATTAGAGCTTTTCATGGTCCAGGAATATGATTAGTGTTCAGGTTGTGGTCACATCGATTTTGCTGTTGGAGGCTTGAGCGCTCTTAAAGGTGTATGATTGCGGAGTGGTTTAGAGTTTAACTATCTGTGGTTGACATTCTGGTGTAATGAAAAACAAAAGGAAAAAGTTACAATTTAATTTTAGCTTTTTGTTTGAAACTTGGTTACGGCTGCTTAAGGAATTTATGCGGATGACAAAAAGAAGCTGAAAGACGATTGTTTCTGTTGTGAAATTTGGGTGTGAGACAAGTGTGTTTCCTATTTTTTGGGAGAGGAGCTGGTGGTGGAGGGTAAAGCCACATTGATGAAGATGATCAATGATGGGGTTTAGAGTAGTAGGTCAAAGGACCCAGTGAACACTGGGAGTGCTGATCTCTGGCCAAACCTGAAATTAAAGAATGCATAGGACAGTGGAAAGAATGGAATTGCAAAATCTTGTTATCTCTTTGACTTTAGGTACTTTAGACCTGCAAGAATTTTTGTGAGTTGTATCATAACCATTTGCGTAAAGAAAGTAATCAGGATTTACAAATTTAGGTTGCCCTTGTATTACGTTGCAGAAATCCAGCCGATGGGTAGGAAGTAGAATTCATTTTGGAACACATCATAGGTGTATGGAACATTTCCTCCTCTTTTTTCCCAAGTTTTTCTTCATCAGTTAATCTATTGTTTTTCTCTACAAGAATGGCAATTAGACTCCCAATAGCCACATTTTATATGTTTTGATCAACTCTTTATTTGGCAATTTTCTGGCTTGTCATGATTGATTTGATGGTGATTTTCCCTTTCACTGTCAGATCTTTGAGCTTGGAGTTCTGAGTTCATTGAATTGTTATGCTTTGCTTTTTAAGTTTTAAGGCTTGTGTGTGAATTTTTTCCTTACATAATTTCAATTTGGAAATGACTTTAGATATTATGGCTTGGAATGTGGATGGTTAGTTTTCTTCTAGTTGCATTCAGGCATTATACTCTGCTTGAAGATGTTGTTAGTTCAGGGATGTTTGTTTGTTAGACTATTGGTCTCATGAAGATGGGTGGTTTTCACAGTGAATCTCTTCCATATTCTTTCAACTGGGCTATTTGAGTTCTTGATCAATTTTACATTATTTTTCTCATGTAGGAGTTGAAATCTTAATAAGGGTAATTTTTTTGTTTGTTGCATGTTGCTGTTCAAAGTTCAAAGTTTCAAGTGAGAAAGAAGTCCAGGAGATAATATCCATGAATTGGATGAACATGGTGATAAATCAATGTCTGATTGCATATAAGTTAAGGGTGTTGAATGTTTGCTACCTGCACTTTCTGGCCATTTTCGCTCTCAAAAGTTTTAAGTTTTCAATTTTGTTACTGAAGTGGACAAATTGACGGGTGCACTTTATTTTCATTTTCTTCTTGTTTGGGTTGTGTGACTAAAATTTAAGCTAGAGTCTGTAGGAGGGTCATCTAGACTCTATCTAGATGACTCCAATATAATTTAGAACTGCCACCATAAGCAGCAAGATTTGTGGTGGTCATTTTCAATTTTGGAGGTGTCTTTGTATGCTTGAGAAGCATTTTGTGGGTAATTGCATGGTGATAATGAATGAGTGCAGACAAGCTGAAGAGAAAGGTAATGGAGGGTGGAACCAAGAGGATTTTGATTAGAACAAGTGCTATGGTGAGGTGTGAAGGAAGGTGTGCTATATGACCTTGGTGATGGAGTTAGCTAGTAAGTGGGAGTGCAGAATCTGTAGAGTGCATGGTGGAGGGGCACTACTGTTTTTAGTGATTGATACTGAACTTGAACCCTTTGGTGGATTGGGCAAATGTGTGATGTTTTCTTTTTCAGCAATTTTGAATAGCAGGAAGATTCCTGTGATTCTGCATTTAGTCATGAGATCTTGATCAATGACAGAGCACCAGTTTTTATTCATTTTTCCACTTGTAACACATTCTAAAACTTGGTTGTTCTGATCATTGATTGAGGTCCTCTGTTGCCATTCATGCTGGTGTGATGAGATAATAGAGCAGTCCATTGGATTTTGTCATGGCCATACTATCAGATTGAGCTAAGAGGTAAGAAGGAGCTGAAGTAATTGTGGGATGCCCTGTCTTTAGTCAGTTCATTAGGTTGTCGCTTACTCACAGAGACAATGTTCATACCCCTTCTTTTTGGTTACAGCCAGTTTCAACTTCATGTCAGGTGTGATTTTTCTTGAGTTTTTTTCCTCATATTTTGTGCACACTTTTGATATTTGTTCAGCCATGAGATAAAATAAGTTTCTTGACAGTATATATATTTTTTCATTTATGCTGGGCAAATGGTAAAGTGAATACCATTTTATTTTCAACATGTATCATGTGCTGTTGTATTTGCTTTACTGAAATCAACTATGGTCAGATTTTTAATGGCGGATTCAGCTTGCCCATGTACAAAGATGTAACAATTTTCCATAACACATTCTGTTAATATTTCTTCCATGCATTTTATTCTTTGTTTTCTTTCAGTAGTCTGTTTGCATACATATATATTTGCCCTATTTAACAGAAATCAAATAAAAACTATCAAATTGCAGACAATTTACCCAAGTTGGACACTTAATATGCTCAAAATAGTAGGTAGTACATTTTATTTTCCAATCCAGATCTACAAAGCAATTGTGCTCCATACAATCAGAAGATATGTGCAATTGGAAATCTAAGGATCTCTAAAAGTTTTGAACATAGTTGAAATAGGACATTATCCAATCAATATGAGTATACAGATTCCAAGTCTGAAAATATATGGAGTAAGTACCCAAATGAGGAGTGAGAGATACAATTGGTCTGGTACAGAGGTTTGCAACTGGTATCAATCTGTGTTGTGCAGTTCTTCCTTTTTAAGAGAACCTCTAGTCTTGGTTTTGACATACATTTTATATTCACTAGTGTTGTGTGGTTCTTTCTTTTTAACAGAACCTAGAGTTTCAGTTTTAACTCTATAAAATTTATTTGGAGGTTCTTCGAGTGAAGATTTGATTCTAGTTCTTCTAATTTATAAACCTTTCATTTTTAATTCTATCATTTTTTTTTCCAAATTGAAGAACTTTTAAACTCAATTTAAAAATTGGGTCCAATTTCATGTACACATTACACACTCCCCAGTTCTAAAGATAATATGAGCACAAAATTTTATAAAAAATAAAAACAAAGGTCTATATAGATATAGAGTTCAATAAGTAATAAAAATTAATATTTAACCATAAAGTTCAGCCTACATATTAACTTTTTAAAAACATCAACTTTCCTACTTAAAAACCCTAGCCCACATTTGAGAATGTTTTTAAAAGTATACTGTTTTGATTTTGGATCTAACAAAAGATCAGTTTCATTGTTGGATTCTTGAGCCGATTCCAACAGAAGTGTGTCAACTTGAGTCTGAGTCACAAGGCCCTGGACCTGAATCCCTGGTTTTAAACCTCCAAGTCAGATACCCTCACAACACTAGTATCAACACTGGTGAAAGCAACCTAGACCAAGCTGGTATGATCTGAGGCAATCCTAGCCTTGTACTACTACCAGCCTGAAAGGGGCCTAAAGTAATACCAGCCTTGTACCAATTTAAAACCAATTTCATCAGTAGGTTATATACTTGCCTCATGCCAGCCAAAAATCAGCCTTGGACCAAACATCACTACCACTGTGGTGTGAAAGTTAAAAAAGCATCCAATACCTGAACCAGGCTGGTATGACTTTTTTTCTGAAGTACCCAATACCAATCTAAGCTGGTATGTTCAAAAATGTATAGCAGACCAACAGTAGAGGAAACCCAATTAAAAGGAAAGTGGCATACGTATGTCTAATGCAACTTCAGCAGCAACTTCTATTTTGCGATTGATCTTGAATAGGGATAAGTCAATCTCATACACGGATTTGCCTACATCTCCTTTGACATTCGCATAAAATTAGTTGGCGCAATGCCTGCAAGGCTTTAAATCTAGCGATCCTATCTTGTCTCCGATTTTTTTGACGCAACGGATGATTTTCTCTATTTGTCGGACGAGGTACTGCTTTGACGGTAATGCTTTGCTACGCATGGAAAGGAAATCGGCGAACTTACTCAAAATAAACATCATTCTTGTTTAGAAGAGAAAACCCCAAAAATCAAGTTAGATCCCGAGTTTTGTGGCCTGGGTGACACACCCAGGCCACAAATGGAACTAGACAATGTAGCTCAGAGTCCCCCAGTAGAAAACGCTTGATTAAGGATTGAATGTTCAGTGAACATTATCAGATCATACGATTCTCGATACTAGCATCAAGGTTCTTGACTGTGAGAAACTTCCAGACAAGAGACAAAAATCGGTAGCTCAATTTCAACAGTCTAGGAGCTAAGTCTAGAGGTCCCATACTAGCTACATTCCCTGCGCAGGAACCGGCCCGGGCATCAGTGGCAAGTTGCAAGAACGTGCAACTAGCCATGGTGGATGGTGGCCATGGGGATCGATAGACATGGCCTTATATATTATGGTATCTGTGTGATTGTTCATTTGCTCGTCCTTCTTGAAACTGCAGTGCAGCGCCAGTTCGAATCTTAAAATCCAAGTACAGCCTCCTGCCTTAGCCATTGGCAATTTAGTGAATCTTTTTGGAGAAACTCATGGTTTTTATTCCCCTTCACAAAACGACAGTCAATTACAAAAGCATTTGTTACACAAAAGAGCACGCAAACCTTGTCACATCTTGGTGACATGATGATTGGTGCAGATGCACTCCAGAGGCCACACTTGGTGAAGGAGAAAGCCACTTAGTCAGGGCAAATGGAGTGGACCCAAAACTTTGGAAAGTCAGAGAGACCTCTCCAGCCCAAGACATCAGGTGGAAATAAGGATGCTATTCACGGAGAACCTATTTGTGTAGGGTAAAGCCCCAGGCATGGACCTTTATCAGAAAAATGGCTGTGCAAGGTTTTTTTTTCAACTTAATGAGGTAGGTGGACTGGCGATCCTCCACAAGAAGACTTAGCCAAATCTGGCTACAGGTCAGAGAGAAAAGTAATTTATTTTTTAAACCCTGTTATGTGCTCGTGACTTGCAAGGACCTGTAGTCTAAATATGGAGATTTCAATATTTTTCCTAAAAATGTGGCGAATTTGAGGGCTTTTTCCTCAGATCCGTTGTAGAAGTCACAGGCCCTTTTTTTTTCCCTCTGTTGCCAAGAGGTGAAAATTCAGGGAAAAAAAAAAGTCAGTGCTCAAAGACCCTGATTTAGTCTAAGCATGGGATAGTTCTAGTTCTAATATTTAAAAGCAATTTAAAGGGATTTTGGGCTAAATGTTTTTACCATGGTAGCAGTGGGAAAATATTAAACAGGCCAAAGGAAATGAATGCAGTCAGTACAAAAGTGCTGCTGCGATTTTTTCCTCCAGTCTGCCCATTTGCCCCATTCATATTTTCTCAAGTGACACCCTGAACTTAGATAAGCTAGGCAGACTAACAGAATGCCTTTGGCTGATATTTGTGGTGATGGTATATCTAACATGCCCAACATACTTGCCAGCGCATCGATTCATGGGTCGGGCTGAACTTAATACATTAATGACCATATGTCACCAAGTCATTTTGAATTCCTTTGTCAATATGAATTTGTCGCAGAAATCAATAATCTGAACATTATATAAATTTGAGTCATATGTACATAATTTGTGTCAATAGGCAAGTTAAACAACTTACAAGTTACAACTCATTCCAATTTATTTGGAATTATGCATTTCAAAAGATGTGGTTTTTTTTTGTCATCTATTGTTTTCCACATATGTAGCTAGACATCGAGAGCCAAACTATCCTCTTAGTTAGCTTCCAATCCTATGCCAATTTAACATGAATCAACTCATGGTATCAGCAATATTTTGTGCAAAAGTTCTCATCGTTATGATTTTTAAAAGTAATATTTTGTCTTAATCTTCCTTTTTTATTAAATGAATCATCAAAAGAGAGTACTGTGGGTCAATATCAATTGATGTCTATTCCTGATCACTGTGGATAACCAAATTATAAATGGGTTTTTTCGGACAGATTCAAATAACAAGTCATCATTTAGTGCTAAATCCCTCTTGGAATGCTCACTACTGATGCTTCAACAGATAATTCAAAATATATATATATATATATATATATATATATTGCATGGTATGGATAAACGCTATGGTTTATCCTCAACTATATAATGTGTCATCTTATAATGTTTCGATATTTCAAACCATAAGGGCCCTAATATATGTGGCTGATATAAAGCACTCTGGGCAGGCTACAAAACATCCCCCACAATGTGGACCTGTGCACTGGGCATATATAGCAGGAAATTTTGCGACCCTCTGTACAGGTCCACTCATTCTTCATGGAGGGTAAATTCCATGCTCCCACGGCTTAAACACCTGAAGAATCATCTGAAGCCTCCACAATTCACATGATTCAACTTGGATTGAGAACAAAATGTGGAATAACAGGGTTTAGATCTAAGGTAAAAGCCAAAGATTGATTTGTATAGGTGAAACAATATTTGACCCATTTGATCACTGTTAGTCACTGTATATATTGAACTCTACATGACAATTCACACTTCAAAATTCCTTCAAACGATGGCCCCCCAAAAGACAAAGAAAAAGTATTCTATAAGAGTGACATGTTTTCTACCCGTTCAACAATGAAAAGTGAAAAAAATGTAACCTTCAAACAAGTCCCAAGTTGAAAGTGAAGGTGGGTGTATGAGACCTTATACATTTACACATGCCAAAGAATTTGCCCAAATAAGAGCAATGCCTGTTGTACTTTTTGTGTTAGAATTGGTTCATCAAATTGAAGGTTGCATGTCTAAAGAAGACAAAGACAACTGTTACCTCATACAAATGAGTTAAGTACTAGGGAATGGTCAAGCCAATGGTCAAGCCCTGTCCATTATGTAGGGTAAGGTTCTAGGCAAGCCTGTTAGGGTTAGCTAGGTGAGACACTCAACATAATGGGTAGGGGGAGGCCATTCCACAACATCAAGGTCTAGGGTCACAGATTCAACAATTTAAAGACAGATCGATGTTCAATAAACGCATTTTCGTCACTATCATGAGTGTATAATCATCACTGGAAGATTACATCATATAATGTGATCAAAAGAATGGCATGATCTGCCAGACCTTAGTGTAGGTATTATTTTTTAAACATTTTATAGATATAGTTGGTGGATATCTATTCAAATAAAATCAGTAATTTCACTTCACACAATACACCTTCCGCACAAAAATGTTGTGTTGACATTCAACCCTAATTGGAATAAACTAAATTAGTAGGGAAAGTAGGTGATAATTAGGTGAGTAAAAGCATGTATGTTCAAAGCTTGTTATGCTAATGGACACGACATGGATACATCTAGTTCTAATAATACCTTCTTCATAGGTACATTCTAAAATATCATGATTTCATATGTGTTTGTGTGGATAATTACATAGTAGGTACATACATGGTGATAGGCACATATTTATTTATTTTAAGCACATTCCAAAAAAAATTATGTTGATACACAAAAACTGTGCATTCTGATTTTTTTCTTTGCATCCTATGAAAGTCACAGTCAACTAAGGAAAAGGCAATCTACAAAGTAGGGACCAAAGTCCCTTGAAGCAAGTGTACTCTACAAGGACTTTGAACACTTTATCCCTTCCTAACAACAAAATGCCAACAAACACATTTAGCATTAGGGATGAGCGGGGAGGCCACAAATAGGTCA
>Ga0209611_10010465_pt1 | contig 13660 bp, 6 predicted proteins | sample S1TSphgellanicum_3_FD_187693 | JGI IMG/M metagenome (GOLD analysis project Ga0209611, IMG submission 187693) | Host-associated microbial communities from peat moss isolated from Minnesota, USA - S1T2_Fc - Sphagnum magellanicum MG (SPAdes) (version 2) | ecosystem: Host-associated > Plants > Peat... | reverse complement strand
TGAACAACAACTGTTGCTGCATGCACTATTATCATCTGTATTAAGCATGGCATTTTGGCTCAAACTTAACCCAATGTGTGAGAGACATGTGAAATATTATCTGTGGATATGATGGATGGCCATGTTCCATAGAAGTGCACTCACCTACTTGAGAAGTTCTAGATCCAATAAGCAAAGTTTTTAGGTTGAAGTTTGGACTTGCCATAAAGGGCATTAAGCGAATACCTGAGCTGGTAGTTGCACTAGTATTGGGTGGATATTGTATTTTGGAAAAGAGCAGCTAGGTTATGTACATCTAGATCTTAGAGGATCTGCTACCAGTTAGGGTCTGTACCAGTGTTGGTCGGTTTTGGGTTTCTGGCCAAATCTGAATTCAGGTGTACCAACTGGACCTGGCAGGCTTATATGGACCTGAAAATGGTCAAGAACCGGACCTGGTGGTTCTACATGGACCCAGACCTGCCCTTAGAACGGGACCTGGTGAGTTTTCATGGATCCATACTCAATCAAGAATTGGACCCAATGGGTCTTAAAGGTTGTTTCCAGGGTCCAATTCTTAAGTTAAGTAAGGGCTAGGGCCATAAGTTTAGATAATGTTTAAAGTTTTAGGTTCTAAGGTTATAGGTCTTAGCCTTAAAATTTAATATGTAAGGGCATCTCCAATGATGGCATTAAAATGACCTTTACTCAAATATGTTGTGATGTTTTTTAGATTTAGGGTATGTTGGATAAAAGTTCAAATAAGGACTATGTGAGTGAAGACCATTGTTGGGTAATTATTCCTTATGTTATGTTGATCCTTATTGTTGTTTTTGAAAACATGTTGGACAACACTATGGGAACCTTTCAAGAACATGCTGGGAACACCAAAAAAAACAATTTAAATATAAAAAATTAAAAATAAAATTTCAAACCATCCCCAAAAATAAGTCTGAACTCACCCAGCCCAAACTCAGAACCAAATTTTTTTATAAAGGTTGGACAAATTGACCCATTGAACTTGGAACTGTTGGTCAAAAAAATTTGACGTGGCATCCGTACTGACAGGTCTTGATTTTTGGAAATATTGACTAGACCTGAAACCAAGGAGTTTTATGTTCTCAAGAACATATTAGACCTGGACCTAACAGTTCTAATTAGACCTGAACCTTAAGAGTTCTTGAAAAAACAAAGAACTAGCCAACAACAGTCTGCTAGCAGTTGGGTCCTTGTAAGGTCGAGAAATTTTCACGAGCAAGACGAGGCTAATTGTATACATAGCTTGGCTATTGGTGCCTTGTACTTTCTACTAGCAATAGTTTGAGATATCATTTAGGATAGGTTGGACATTATCAATCCTCACCAGAATGGTCATTTGAGGCAAAAAACCTTATAGTGTTGAATGTCTTAAGTCTCACTTCACTTCAGTTGGAGATGAAGTACCTAAAAGCCTGAAAACTCTCCACGTTGTTGTCACATAGTTTAGGAACACTAACAGGTATTTGTTTGTGCAGTGATCTTCATCAACATATAATACAATTATTCGTTAAAACTTGTACGAAGATGAGTTAGTGAGCTCAGTTGAGAGTTCATAACTAGCAATTTTTAATGGTTTCATACGCACACTGAAGATACAGGATTACATTGTTGTCACATAGTTTAGGAACACTAGCACATGATCATCTTGGCAGTTTTCTTAATCAACATATAGCTAGTACAATTATTAGTTACATCTTGTAAGAAGATGAGTTAGTGGGCTCAGGTGAGATTTCATACCTAGCAGGTTTTAATGGTTTCATACACTGAAGATACAGGATTTGTTTTGGTTGAAGAAGATTCTGAACCAGTGTTGTAAGTGTCAGTGTCAATAGTCGTATATATGACATGTAAATCCAGTGTAAGTGTAAATGGTTTGAGGCGTGTAAGTGTAAATACTAAAATTATTTGTAAACTCACCCTGTCTTTGGGCCTCCTTTCACCCCAAACCCTTCTTTCAGGGGTATCCATAAAGTAAGGAAATTTTATTAAATTTGGAAATGAAATGCTGAAAATCAGCATTTAATGCACAAGGTTCAAGATTAATTATAGTAGCTTTACAAGTAGGAGCAATGAAAATATATGCGGCAACAGTGGAGGCGCTAAAGAAAAAGGAAAGACAGGGTGAGTTCACCACAAAAACTGAGGTCCCCCAACCTTTGAATGCTGATGTATTTTTTTGAATCTCATCCTATTTGTGATCAAACTCAGGGTTCTAGTGTTGTTTTCCTTACTTTATAAATAATTTTATTATATATCTTTAATGACCAGACCTTCTTGCAAAGTCATATAAATTAATTGTGGGTGTATATTTTGATAGTTTTCCTTTTGCAATGAGCCATTTAGCTGGCATATCTTCAAACACATTATGAAATCTGCCCTCCTCAAGTGAAAATCACATTTTTTACATTGTTACATATTTACATTATTTTACATAGCCATGTAAAATCATATAAATATATATATAGTACATTTACATTTTTTTATTGGACCGTGTAAATCATTTAAATATGTATTTTTTACACTTACACTGTTTTACACAGCATAAAATAAATTTACACGATTTTACACTTACACGGACTGTAAATCCGAAACCATTTACACCCACAAAACTGGTCTGAACATCTGGATCATGAATGGATAGCTTTGATGACAATTTTGCATTCTTTCAAATATTCCTACATGACCGCAAAGCTGTGAACAATGGAGCAATTTCTTGAAACATTTCTTTGGACAAAGCAAGCATCAAATTTCATTTGACCATGTATTACATAATTTGCATCTCAAAAAATATCTTGGTCCGCATCTAATTTCACAGCTATGATCCCAAAACTACCTTACAACTAAGTTGCCAGCAGTTATTATTGTGCCCTCTTTTTCTTTTCTTGCCATCATTGTAATGACCTTGTGACTAGGCATTCTCTTCTACAACTTGAGCCACCATACTTGGCCTAGTACCGATCTGGCAGCAGGGCATAATACTCTGGACCGTGGGGTTCCACCCTTTGTTCACAAGATGTAACTGTCCTGCTGCAAAAACATTACCCTACACAAACTCTTAACCCTGTTCCACCTTCAATTCAGAGATCTCAATTAACCCATTTCTTTCTTTTGACCACTTAGACACATAATACATTCTTGTTAAATTGACCAAGTTCATGAAGAGTTTTGCAATGTGTACAGATTTGCTACAGTCGGGCGGTTGTTAGAAACAGGGACATGCCCCTAGTGATTTTATATTAGACTGGCATATACCAGTGTTGGGCAGTTCTCATTTTTTCGTGAGAACTGCCGATTTCGGTTCTCACAACCATTTTAAACAACCTTTAAGGTTCTCTAAAAAAAAGAAGAAGAAAGATTTAGATAACCTTTAAGGGTTTCAGACCTTTGGGAAGAAGAGATCCAGCAGGTTTCCAGTTATCATGAAAATTACAACCCCCAGTTTTTAGGAACGGTTCTCACAAGCCAATTTTCACCCAAAAAATTTGAAAAAAATCAAAATAAAAACTTCAAATGTTTTAATTGAAAGTGCAAGTTTAATAAACAATTATAAAAGTCAAAATTACTTGCAAAACATGAGAAAAATGCAAAAAATAGTTTTTTAATTTTTAATTTCAATCTTTCTAACTCTCCTTTTAATTGTTCATCTATTTCAATAAACTTTGTTAAATCACTAGGAGATTCGCAACCAACTCCTGCATCATTAAGCCAACTTTTGTTGTCAAAAATATTTTTTTCTAAGTTTTCTTATTATAAATGACATCTTCTAAGGTTGGTGAATATGCTAGCTAAAGAAAAAATCTTTCTTGTCTTTATTTGTGATCTAATGATTCTTAATATTTGTTGAACAAGAAAACCAATAGTGAGGAACATGAATTCATGCTTCTGCCACCATTGGATAAGACACTTGATCTCCAAAGGACCCACATGAAATCTCCTAAAAATCAATAGCTCTATGTTGATTAGTTCTTTGACTAATTCACTTGTGTTAACAATCATGTCAAAAATATCCAAGCTACAATCTTCATCAGCTTTGTGATTTAAACAGTTTATCATAAGATGTAAATGATGATAACCCTTCAAAAGCATAGGCTGCAAAGACTTTTTGTCATGTTTTTCAATCATGGAAATGCCTTGCTCACAACCAACAAATGAAGATACTAAACAAAGACTTTTAAATCATGGAACTAACATCAACAAAAGCATATGGGTTTTCTCTTTCTTCATATCATTTTAGAAATGAAAGGAAATAATCAAGCACACCACAAACTTCCTTCTTAATCTTAAAAACAAGCAAAGACAATTCAAAAATAACTACAGAATCATCATCCATAAATTAATCTAAGGTTTGTGCAATCCAACTTCTTCCTTTAACTTCGAACTCACTATGATGGCACTATTTAAGGCATCACTAAACAACCAATGACCTTTGGACTAATTTAGAACACAAGCAGTAACAATTATAGACAAGCAATCAACAATTAATTGATAAATGAAATTGTGCCAAATGTTGATAGGGGGAACTCAACCAAAAACACAAACAATAGTTTGCGAATTGTAATATAATATAATGGCTTATTGAAATAATAAGGCCTTGTAAAATAAAATTACTTTGCTTACAAACCTACACCATTCCATAAAAATAAAACTAAATTAGGAAATCCTTGCAAGGTGAAAATTTCCAATCTACACTTGATCTACAGAAATTTCAAGCCTATCCAATTTTCATGCAAGGCAAAAAAATATTTTACAAACTGTTGGTATTCTACAAAAAAATAAATTGCAAACTTACAAATTAGCAAACTAATTTTGAAATATCATTTAAACAAATATAATTTGAAAAATGTCTTCTTTTTACATGATTGTTTAGCTTTCTTGGACAATATTCCAGAATCAATGTAAGCCTTATTCCATTCTTATCTGCCTTTTTCCAAAAAACTTTGGCCAAGTTATGGACTTCTAGAAATCAAATTGGACTAACTTAATGGAAGCATATTTTAATTTTTTGCAAAAAAAAATTTGTTGTTCCATATTGGCATGTTTTATAAAATAGATGGCCAAAGCAACTAGCTTGGAAACTCTCCTCCATACCAAGAACTTCACAATCCACCATAGATTTTAGAATTATTGTCATGGCATTCAAATTTGCACCTTCATCCTTCACATATGTAATAATTTTCTTCCTTAAGTCATATTGATCTAGCAATTCAATTAAGTTTCGTGCCAAAACCTAACTTGTGGTTTCACTTGCCTCAAACAATCCTACTGTAATGGGGATATTCATAGTTAGGGTATTAAAAAAGGACAATTTGACAAAAAAAGACTTCAAAGGACTATTTTAGGTTTTTATTGCATTTATTATTTGATGATTATAATGGATTATGTATGAATATACTAGAATGATGTCATGTTGATTTAATAAAAAAATATAAGAATAAATTGGATACAATATAGATGTCCTTTTGAGTCCTTTTAAATAATTTGAGTGTTTGTTTTAACTATAATTTTCATCTTAAGAGAATTAAAAAGAATGTATTAAACAATGTAATCAACTTCAATTTTCTTTCATGCATAAAAAATTTTCATACGTCCATGTTTAACAATGTTCATTTAATGCATTTTATTAAATAATATATGATACAAGAATTTTGAAAACTATAAAATCCATTCCAAAAGGGCTACAAGGAAAATGATTCCTTTTTTTTGCCATTTGGTTTTTCTTTTTGTATTCACTAAGCTTAGAATTTGTGGCCCCAAGTGTTAACAACTTGTGTAGGAAACTTTCATGCAAGAAAACATGTAAAGTTATTTATAAAAACTTATGTATCCATTTTTTACATTTCTGGTTTTTTACCAAAAATATGTATGAATAATTACATACACATGTGAAAAGCTACCACCACCATGCAAATTATCATAATGTGAATTATCCAATATTTTTCACTCAAATTTATTCCATATAAATTCTATGCTTGGAAGATAGCAAAAATAAAATCCTTAAGTCATGTGTCCAAAAAGGGGCACCATAACCATGAACATATGCCCTAATATGTTGAAGTTGCCAATTTTCATTTTTTTTAAATCATCAAGACAAAAAATCATGTGTTCCTTTTTTACATCCACAAGTTAAAACTAGTTGTTGCAAAATAACAATGTCTTAATTAAAGCAAGACATACTCTTGTTTCATCTTTTCCACTAAATTAAGAAAAACTTCTTGTGAAAACATTTCTTGATGGAAACATAACTCTTGGACATAAATGCATTACAAAACACCTTAACAAAATGCTCATAACAAATTGAATGGGGAGATGGTTTTTGCCAACCAAAAGGGCAAGGTCTTGCAAAAATTGTTTTTGTTACATAGCATCTTTTTTGTAGGGATCTTTTGCACCAAAAATTTCTAATATTTTACAATTAAACACATTAGGTCATTTTTTTGCAAGTTGTCTTTCCAATACTACTTTAATGGACAGTTTACTTCATCCTCAAAAAACATTTGCAAGCACAACATGATCTACATTTACATGTTTTTTAAGAGTTGTTATACCATTCTTTAATGATATGTTGTAATTCCTCTCCTTTCTTTTGTTTTTGGATTAAAAGGGACAAAATTAGCATAGCAAATCATATAATGCATGACCTCAAGTTTTCTTCCATTAACAACGTTATTTTCATTTACAATATAATATGACCAACACAATGCATTCCTATTATGAACTCTTCATTTTTCTCTTTGGCCATTCAATTTTTGAAAATTCAATTTCATTTTCATTTCTTCATTTTCAATCACATTGGAATATGTTTGCAAATTTATATTTTCTTGCAAAATTTCTATCAAAGGTTCCTTTTCCATAGAAATTTGATTAGGCAAAATATCACAAAATTCATTTTCAATTATTGTTTCATTTTCATTTGTCCTTGAAAATTCCATTTTGCAACAATCTTCACAAGTGGTGTGACTATAATGGAAAGACAAAACAAGAGATTTTGTGAATTATAAAATGGGTTAAGTATTTCAGGGTTTTTTAAATTTATTTTCTGACCTAAAAATCACTTAAACATTTACAAACATCCAAAATCATTTACACTAAAGCATTTACAAGCAACTACAAGAGAATTCACTTCTAATCATGACCAAAAAAAAGCCCACAAAAGAATAAAAACTTGTTTTTCCAAAGCTTTGCCCAAAAATCCTCGCAAAATAAAATAAAATAATTGCTTTTAGAATTAGAAAAAAAAAATAACAAAGAAAAAAAAGGTAAATAACCCAAAAAATGAATCTAGAAAGAAAAACCCATAGAAATGTTTCGAAAAAAAAAAGAAAAAAAGAAAAAAAAGGGAAGATAAACTTACTACCTCCACCAACATGTAGCTTGTTATTTCCAGCTTCCTCCAAACTTGTAGCTTCAAAGTTCTAGCACCCCAAGCCCCTTATGCTAAGCTCCAAAACCTAGAAAAAAAAGTGGTAATATTAGTCTAAGCATGGTGAAACACAAGGAACAATGAAACATAGGAACAACAAAGCACAAGGGTGTAGCAAAGTAACAAGGAGCAAAAAGGTACTTGCTACTTAGCTTAAGGTGAAACTAGTTAAAAAATGCAATGAAGCATGTAGGAGTAGCAAAGCACACAAGAATAACAAATCACAAGAGTAGTGAAGCACAAGGAGCGTAAAACTTAAGAGTAGTTAAGCTATAAAACATTAAAAAAATTAAAATGGGGCTAAGTTGTAACTTGGCCCTATTATAAGATAGCAAAAAGCCTTTTCATGAAGCTCATGCTCTTTTCAACTTGCACCACCTAAAGCCTATACCTAAAATAAATCTAATTAAACCCTAAAACCTAAACCTAATTAAACACACTAAAAATTAGTGCCTAGGCTACTTTAATACCTTGAAAGGTTATCAAGAAAAATGTTTGAGATACCCTTTGAAGTTTTTAAAAAGTCAGTTTTCATTTGAGTGAAAATCAACAGGTAGGTTTTCAAAAAGGTTATCACTTAAAGTGATAACCACCAATTTTCATTTTGAAAACCATATTAAAAACTTTAAATATTTTCACCAAAAAAATGTTGAAAAGAAAATTGATGCCCAAGCCATTTTAATACCTTGAAAAGATATCAAGAGGGGTGTTTGAAATACCCTTTGAAGTTTTCCAAAAGCCAATTTTTACTTGGGTGAGAATCAACGAATAGGTTCTCAAAGAGGTTACCACCTTAAAATAACCATCAATGTTCATTTTGAAAACCTTAAAAGTTCTCACTAAAAAAATGATAATTGTTGAACATTAATACATACCAATGTTGAAAGGACATTTGGTTTCTAGTGTTAAATCCAAGGGTTCAACATTCGATTCTTGTGACTCAAGAACAAAAACAACATCCTTTTGTTAGAACCATCACAAGAATTGAAACCATGAAACTAGCCTTTTGTTAATTTGGAAGCAAAATTGAAACCATGAAAAAGTATTTTGGAACACAAGGTTAAGTTCTTTAAGTAGACAAATGATTTTTTTGAAAAGTTTACAAATGGACTAAACTTTATACTTGAATATGAATTTTAAATAGTTGTTCAACCCCATACCTATATACTAATTGGTTTTAATTTGTTATAAAAATTTGTACGTAAAGCATTTTGGAAAAAGACCCTTTGCATTTAGATTGCATTACAAGGAATCTTGTCCATTCCAACCCATCATTTGTGACTTGTGTCCAAATCAATCGTTTTTGTGACTATAGATGCAACTATCCTCCATGGCACCTAGTAAAAACAACTTGTAGTTGCATAAACAACTACAAAGTAATTTGTAGTTTCATATGCAATTTAGATTTGTGAGTAAATTTGTTGATTTCGATGGAATGAAGATGAAAAGTACATTCATATCATTTATTTTTAATGGTGTCCCAAAATAGATGAAAACGTAGTTATTCTTGTGACTTGGAAAATGGTTCATATGCCATTGGACACCACGTGGCATCCTTTTAACTATAATATTTGCGACTATAAATCTTATTTGCAAATGTACATGTAATTAAACGTGAAAAAAATATGAATTACCTAGGGAAATTGTTGGATTTATTAGTCTAATTTTTTCCCTTTAATTTTCTTCAATGAACTATCCATTAAATGTGTGATAAGGATTGGTGGGTTTGTGAAAATTTTAAAGGACCCTTGGAAATTCATGGTAGAAATGGACCATCTTGAAATTCCTAACATTATAAGGTTCTTCATAATTCATACATAGGAGTGAAAAATACACATTTATCATCCATTTCTTAGGGCATCCATTGATGGATGAAAACATAATTATTTTTGTAATTAATCATGTAGAGAAATAGTTAGTAAGTAGCAAGTAGTAAAGAGGGCTAGGTAGTAGGTATTAGGTAATATGTAAGTAAGCTAATTAGTAATATGTATTTTATTGTCTTGAATGAAATAATGTATGTTTAATTAATTAATTAGGTAGGTTATGCAATTAATCTATTAAATAAGCAATAATTAAGATAGGTAGTAAGTAGTATGTATGTGCACTAAATAATAGGTTGTAGAGGTAATTAATATGTGATAAATGTTTTTAATCAATTAATTATTTGTTTAGGTAGGCAATGTAATTTATTTATTGAATAGGCTAGGTAGTAGGAGTAATTTATGATATATTTATAAACATTACATAATTCATAAAATCCTTGTAGTCCACCTTTGTTTTATTCATTGTGGACATATAAAACTCATAGGTCATCTTCTATAAATTTACTTGATTAGGATCAACATGATATTCAATTGCAAGGATTACTTCAAGTTTTTTTTTGTAGTAGCAACAATTGATTGCATGAAATCTAAAACCAGTTTCATTTGGCCAAGTTTAGCCATCAATTCTTCCTTATGGCTTTTCAACTTGACAATTTCAACCTTTTTGGATAAAAGTTCCATCCCCAAAATACCCATCAATTCAACTGCTTTTGTTTTTTTCTTTTCCAACCAAGGGTTAATCTCCCCCATTGTCACAACAAGGGGGTGCCTCAAATACCTCTCATTTACTCTTTTTTTCTTCTTTCACTAAACCCACAATGCCATCTTCTTTCTTCACTTCTGATGTAATCTTACTCAATATAGTAACCTTCTTTTCAACACACTTATCCATCCAAGATGACCACTTTGACCGTTGATTTGCATTGGTTTCATGAGCAAGTCCAGCCCAACTCATCTTCTTCCCTATCACAATTTCTATAATTATCCCCTTAGCAAACTCCTCGCCAATTAATTTGTTTTTGGGGATTGTATATACAACAAGATTAATCTCTTTTATTGTATCCAATACCTTTTGGTCAAGATAATCAACAAATGAATAGCCACTCCTTCCCTTAGCTAGCCCAAATACCTCTTTCACTTCTACTTCAACAACATCTTTGGTCTTGATTCTATGTGGGTTAACGCCTTCATTAGGCAACCCATAATTCTTTTTGAACTCATGAAAATCAATTGTAGGAGGAGGTTAGTTCTTTAGCAACTTACTAATTTTGATCTCAACATCTTCAAGTGTCTTTTCTTCCATAATTTGTGTTGTGTCAGTTTCATCTTTGTTGATAGTTGGTCTTTTGATAGTTTACTCCTCATGGTGATGCTAGAGCACCACCCCCCGCCCCCCCCCCAATAAAAACCTAGCATTCAAATCAAACTTCATATTTATGCAAGTTTTGGGGCAATGATCTAGCTACACATTATAATTCAAGAGTTCTTAAATGATGTGACATCTAAATCTAAAAAGGTCACAAAAGTGTAAAAGGAAAGCTTCAAATATTTATAGAAATCAAATTAAATTCATCTAGCGCATTGATGTACAACCTAATTTTCTATTATGTATGAACATTGAAGGAATCAAAAGTTTGCAATCTCAAAAGTAAGATTTAAGTTTGAAATGAACTTCCATGATAATTTGACAAACAACAACGCAAATCTTGTCCATTTAAATAGCTCCTTTTTGGTTTTCTATGGACAAACTTTTTAACACAATCTCCAAAGCAACACAATTGAAGATTGTTGAAGTCTATGGAAAGCCCCGAATGTCCTTATCAAAGATGTGTTACTTTACTACATTCATCAACATCAAACAAAAAACTAAATAATCAAGCCAAAATAATTTCCAATAGCTAAATGGGTTCAAAATTAAACCTGAAAGCTTGTTTGAGCTCAATTTGTAGCAAGATGATTAATAAGCTTGATTAACTTACACATGAAAACTTTCAATAAATTTTAAACTTTGCAAAGTTGGAGGATAGAAAGTTGACAACTCACCTATAGAATTGGTGATGGTTCACATTGAGCAATGTGAATGTTAAACCTTGATGCAATTGTCACCTTACAAAAAAAGAATTTGTTTGAGCCAACTCTAGCAACACCATTGCCAAACATCAAGCATCACAAGTTTGGAATCACAGAGTTTCACCACATGTTCAAAATAGTCAATCGCTTGGAATAGTAAACTTGGGCTACAAAAAACTAACCTTAATAATTGGTGCTTTCCAACGAGCGATGAGTGTTACCCTAAATCAAGTAAAATCTAAACACTAAACTAGTAGAGATTCGCTTCCCTTTTCCAATTGTGAAAATCATATTAAAGTTGGTTTTGAAATTTCAACTATACCCCAATACTAAAAGTAGGCTGCATAGGTCCCTACACTTTAAAAATTGATTTCCCCTAAAATATTGTATAACATATAGTCCAAATACTGGACCCAAAAGTGGCCCAAAAGGGATCATCGTAATATGCTTTCACCTTAAAAGAGTCTTTTCAATAACCTTGGAACAATGATAATGTAAGTCATAATTATGAGAAAAAACCTTATAAGGTTTCAAGAAAATAAAAATATTATGAAGAGTTTGAATTAAGTGTGAAAGAGGTAGGAAATAAATCTAACCAATAAAGCAACATGCCTTAATCATTTAACTGAACTTGAAATCTTGGAATATTAAAATTTTGCAACACCATTAAATATTTCAAAAAAATAACTAAATTAATATTATCATTAGCTAGTGGGAGAGAAAGGAAAGAACTAATATCTAAGGATTATTTTCTATAATATCTACCATGAACAAGGTGTTAAATAGAATCATTAGAAGAGTATTAAACAAATTTGTGAAGAGAAAAATGAAAGAAAGACTCAGATGAGGAGGACAATGGGGAGGACATTCTTTGACTAAAAATATTCACAAAACATGGCTACAAGTGGGCACCACAATATGTCTCTCTTATCTTTAAGGAAGAATTATCACATGAGTATGACAAAAGAGCACAACAAGTGGTAGGGGGTAGGAGGACCCCCAAGTTCAAAAAAAATAAAATAAAATGGTGTTGAGGAAGATCTTAAATGTGCCACCAACATGTGTGCATCAAGAAATGTCAAAAGGTATAGTGGTTAAAGTGAAAATTAGTCACCCATTGAGGACCAAGGGATAATTAAATCTACCCCATTGAAAATAATGCTTAAGGATTTTGGGCATTTCATGAATTTGGGACCCAAGCCTTATTCCATTACCCCTTTCATTCACACCTTCATTTTTAACAAACACTTGGTTTTTTAACCTTTCTTTACACTTTGGCCTTTTATTGAGGCCCCTCTCACTTGATCCACCTTCATTTAAACAAATAGTCTCTTCACTTCAAATCATTTGCCATCCCTCTGTTTTGGTTAGGACAAATTCTAAGAACTTGTTGCTTTAAGTTTCATCCATTTGTTCCCTAGTTGCATTCTTAATTTTTTTCATCATATGCACAAATTGAAAGAATAGAAACCTAGTGGTTTTCCTTATTCCCCATTGACATTCTTAAATTTACGCATCATAGTAAAAAATAGTCATTGTATTTATTGTAATGTAATTGAAAGAAAAAAATTAATTTTTTTGAAGCTTCTTAATGTTGAAGATTGAAACATTATATCACAAAACCTTTTACATCAAAGATGTTTTGGCATGCATTCTAAGTTTGGAAATTCAAAATACTTTAGTTATTTCTTAAGAGTTATTTCATACATTTTGACATGAGATGTCCTTTCTCATATTTGATGATAAATGTGGATGTGATGATGATTGTTATAAAATTCACACCTAGGGTGTAATGTATAAGAAATAAGTAGAACTGGATGGACAATTGTGGCAACTTGTGTCATCCCAAGATTGGGTGTAGAATTCTCAATAAATAGGGTTATTCTCTAATCCATTGTTCCATATTTGTATGTTGTCAATTTGCAATGTGGCATAAGAGTTTGAATGCTTGTAAGTCATGTTTTCAAGTTGTTGACATCTTGAAAACTTGAAATTTATGGGTGCCCAATTATTTGGAAAAGTTGGCACTGTGTCTAAATTGGCTGTCTAGATCAAATGTTTTGAGGAATTGAGAAACTTGAGAGCAAACAATGTTATTTCTGAAGATGCAATTCCTCTTGCATCAAAAGGAGTTGAGGAAAATCATTTCAGAACTCAAATTTGAAGAAATTGTTCTTAAAAGAGGCCTTCTTGAGTAACATCTATTATAGCAAAAGAAAGTCAGCTCATATGACAATGCTCTTGAACATTTTTAATTCCTTGTTTCACTTAACATTTGCATGTTATTAACTGACTCATAAACCATGAAGCTTATGTTTTGGAGATG
>Ga0209611_10010464_pt1 | contig 13660 bp, 9 predicted proteins | sample S1TSphgellanicum_3_FD_187693 | JGI IMG/M metagenome (GOLD analysis project Ga0209611, IMG submission 187693) | Host-associated microbial communities from peat moss isolated from Minnesota, USA - S1T2_Fc - Sphagnum magellanicum MG (SPAdes) (version 2) | ecosystem: Host-associated > Plants > Peat... | reverse complement strand
GACGCCGGCCTTTTCGGTATAGACGAGCGCACCCGCGTTCTTCTCAAGCCATTCACCGAAGAGGTTTCCGCCGGTATAATCGACGATCGCAATCTCCGGGCGCAGCGCGAGTTCTTTCGCCAGCAGCCGGTCCGGCGTATCGACCGCCAGTTGCACGACGTTGGGATCGAAGTCGGCTTCGAAGAGCACCGCGCGCAGAATCTCGATCGAGATCGCGAGCGGGAGCACGGCCTGCATGTGCGGCTTCACGATCACCGTGTTGCCGGTGATCAGGCTTGCGAACATGCCGGGATAGCCGTTCCAATTCGGGAACGTCGAGCAGCCGATCGTCAGCGCGATCCCGCGCGGCACGATCGCAAAGCGCTTGTCGATGCGCTGCGGCTCGCCTTTGCCTTGCGGTTTCTCCCACGTCACCCGGGCGGGGACGCGCGCCATCTCTTCATACGCGTACGCAATGGCTTCGAGCGCGCGATCCTGCGAATGCGGTCCGCCGGCCTGGAACGCCATCATGAACGGTTGGCCCGTCGTGTGCATGGTCGCGTGCGCCATCTCGACCGACGCGGCGTTGATCCGCGCGAGCGCTTCGAGCAGCACGCCCGCGCGCGTCTCGATGCTCGCCGTCGCCCAGCCGTCGAGTGCGGCCTGCGCGGCACCAACCAGCAATTCCGGCGTGGACACGGGGTACGAAACGCCGAGTTCCCGTCCGAACGGCGAGCGCTCCGTCGCGACGTGCTCGCCCGTGCCGGGTTGATCGATGACGAACGGCTTACCCAAGCGCGCTTCGAAGGCCGCTTTGCCTTCGGCCGGCGCGGTCTCGCCGTAGCTCTTGAAGCCTTCGGGGTACGCGCTCCAAAACGAACGCGTGCGAATCGTGTCGCGAGCGCCATCGAGCGTCGCCCGGTGGGCGGCGAACCAATCCGAGGCGCGTGTTGCGGTTGCAGTGCTCATGCGCACATCTTTGACGTCGGCCCGGACGATCCGTTTAAGCGGCGCCGAAGCGGCTTTGTTAAGTCCCGATGGGAAATACGCTTGCCGGGGTATGAGCTCCGCACGAGGTCCGTTGCTTTTTCGAAGGCTGCGGCGGATCGTCGCGTCTCTCAAAATCGGAATCATCAAAGGAATCATCGTGCACCTACCATTCTTCTCGCGGGGGGCCCTCGCAGCGGCAGCGCTGCTGATCGGCTCGCTCGCGATCCCGGTAAGCGCCGGCGCGCAATCGAGTGACGTCGGCATCACGATCAACGGCACCGGGATCAATCTCGAACCGGCGCCGATCGTCCAGGACGGCCGCGTCTTCGTCCCGCTGCGCGGCGTGTTCGAAACCCTCGGTGCGAGCGTCGTGTACGACGCCGGCACCATCACCGCGACCGGCAACGGCCGCGACATCGAGCTGCATATCGGCTCGACGCAGGCGACCGTCAACGGACAAGATCAGACGATCGACGTCGCGCCGTTCATCGTCGGCGCAAGCACCTACGTTCCGCTGCGCTTCGTTTCGGAATCGCTCGGAGCGAACGTCAATTGGGACGAGAACAACCGCATCGTCGCAATCGATATGGCCGGCGTCAACGTGCAGCCGCAAAGCGATCAGGGCACCCAGGACGGCGATTACTCGTATCAGCAGGCCGACACCCCGCCGCCGCCGCTGCCCGAATACGATCAACCGCAGGTCCCCGAGCAGAATTATCTTTGGCAGCCCGGCTATTGGGCCTACGGCCAATACGGCTACTATTGGGTTCCCGGGGTGTGGGTCGCACCGCCGCAGCCCGGCTATGTCTGGACGCCCGGCTACTGGAGCTATACCAACGGCTTCTACGCCTTCAACCAAGGCTACTGGGCGACGTCCGTCGGTTTCTACGGCGGCATCAACTACGGCGCAGGCTACTTCGGCGCCGGCTACGTCGGCGGCCAATGGTCCGGGCGCACCTTCCGTTACAACACGGCCGTCACGAACGTGAACGTGAACGTCGTTCGCAACGTGTACGTGAGCCGAGACACCTACATCAATCAGAACGTGAACGTGTACCGCTCGTCGACCCGCGTCGGCTACAACGGCGGCAGCGGCGGTGTCCCCGCGCGCCCGACGTCGCAGCAAACGCAGATCATGCACGGCCCGCATCTCGCTCCGACGTCCGTGCAGCAACAGCACGTCCAAGTGGCGTCGCAAAACCGCCAGTTTCTGGCGAGCGTGAACCACAATCGTCCGGCGGTCACCGCGGTGGCACAGCCGTTCACGGCCGCACGGCGTCCCGCCGGATTCGTTCCGGTAACCGCGGCGGATCGCGTCGCCGCACCGGCCCGCCCGGCCGCACAAGTCCGCCTACCGGCGGCCGTTCACGCCGCCGCACCCGCCCCCGCGCGTCATGCGCCGGCAGCAACCGCAGCCCGGCCGGCACAGCCGCAAACTGCGCCACACGCCGCTGCCGCAGCCCCGGCGTACCATACGCCTGGGGCAGCGGCACGGTCGCAAGCCGCGCAGCGTCCCGCGCCCGCGGCTCCGGTCTACCACGCTCCGGTCGCTGCGAGCAGGCCACCAGCCGTGCAGCATCCCGCGCCGGCGGCACCGGCGTACCATGCGCCCGCGGCAGCGGTCGCGCGACCTGCGCCGGCCCGCCCTGCAGCCGCACCGGCTCGCCCGGCTCCGGTCCGGCCTGCAGCGGCTCCGGTCCGGCCTGCAGCGGCTCCGGTCCGGCCTGCAGCGGCTCCGCTCCACTCCACCCCGGCCGCTCCCCCACACGCGGAGCACACCCCCGCGGACCGCTAACGCCAGCCGCTGAGCGGTCGCGGCGGGGAGAGACGTGTGGCGGGGAACGGGTCGGATCGTCCGGCGGGCGCGGATGCGAAAAATGCGGAGCGGCCGTCGATGAAACGATGGACGCTGCCGACGACGGCGGCGACGCGCACGGTGAGGGGCGATGCACGGCGCGGGACGCGGCGGACCATCGTGCGCAGCGCGACCGGCTCGCGTTCCGCGTCGCCGCGTTGGTGCACGCCGGCGACGGCGTGGCCGAGCACCATCGGCGGGCCCGGCGCCTCGGTGAGATACGTGATCAGCGCATCGCCGCGCGCGCGGTCTTCACCGCTGCGTTCCAGCGCATCGACGAAGCGGCCGATCGCCGCCGGATACGGCGCATCGCCGTCTTCGATCGTGAGCGTATAGTCGGCGCCGGTTGCGATCGCGGCCGCCACGACATCGTCATCCGAGCCACACACGACGACCTCGCGAGACGCATAGCGTAGCTGCGCGAGCGCGTCGCGCGTCACCGCACACGGGCGTTCGTTGTCGCTGCGAACGATGATGCGAACCAGCGGCCCGTCCGTCGCCGGTTCCGGTTCTTCGATGAGCGTCACATCGGGGAAAATGATGTCGCTCGGCGCCGACTGCCCGCGCGCGATGGAAACCGCAAGCGTGATATCCGCACGGCTCCACGGCCGGTAGGTCGTGAGGCCGCGTAACCACATGTTCGCCCCGCTCGTCGACGGCGAACACAGCGGAAGACCCCAGCGCGCAAGAGCAATGTCCGCGTCCGGATTCTCCGCCTCCGCCGTAACGATGACGGCGGCTTCCGCGAGGAGACGCGACGCGGCGCCAACGTCGTGCAACGCAAGGTCGTACCCGAAGGTCGAACCGCCCGCGCAGACGACATCCACCGTGGCATCCGCCTCGGCGCACACGCCCGCGAGGACGAGCACGAGATCGTCCGTGCGACGCTGCGGCGCCCACACGATCACGCGTTCGCCGCGCGCAAGCGGCGCGGCCGGGGGCGCGGGCACGAGCGCGTCCGTCGGACGGACGAGGATGTGACGGAGCGGCATATCGAGTGCAAAGGTGGCGCGCCACCATTGCGTGTTCGCGCTAACACGCAACGCCCGTGCAAGCGCGAGCAGGTCACGTGCGGTTCCGCGCGGCGCCATGGGAACGGTGGAGAAGTCTTCGAGGATGCGCGTTCCAAGCCGCGCGTCGTGCGCCCCGAGCGCGTCGAAGGCCGCAAGCCGGCGGCGCGGATCGGCGTCTCGCGCGACGATATCGCGCGCCGCGAGATTCGCGACGGTCGAGCGATCGTTCGGAAAGCGGAAGCGCACGTCGAACGCGATGCCCTCGCGTGCGAATGTTGCGCCGCAATAGAGCGCATCGGCAAGCCCGGCGATGTCCGTATCGATCCACTCGACGGCACTCACGCGCGCCACAGTCCGGTCGCCACCGCAACACGCGCGACACCGCCGCGCGTCGCACCGCGCCGTTCGAGCCGAAACGCATCCTCCGCGACCGTCACGCCTTCTCCGGTGGTGAAATCCAACGCTGGGGCAAACACGCGCGCCGCACCGGAACGTTCCGCGACCGCGACGAGCCGGGCAACATGATCGGGAAAGACGATCGCACCATTCGGTACGGTGACGTCGTACACCGCATCAGACGCATTGCTCGAAATCACGTCAGCATACTGCTGCGCCGCAACGGATTGGGCCGTGGCTTCGGCGATCGGTTCGCCGATCTCCACACCGATTCGCAGCGCGACCGGCGGTCCGTGCGCCGGGATCGCTTCGAGCGGCGGCATCGGTTGCGGCGCGTTGGTCGTGGCGGGGGGCGGCGCGGCCAGCGCGGCCGAGACCGCGGGCAGAACGTCGCGCTCGACCCACGCACGAAACGCCGGAGCAGCCGTCACATACTCTTCCGCACCGCTCACCGACCGGACGGCCATCGGCACGCCGAGCCGCGCGAGCGCGATGGCGTCGCTCGGATCGGCCGGAACGATCACGCGGGCACGACCGAGCGCAACCGCCCCCGCAGCGAGATCGACGAACGTCGCGTGAACGTCCGCACCGGCGATCGCGTCACGGGCAACGACGACGACCGGCATGCCGCAGTTCGCGAGCGCATGAACGATGACGGACGCCACGGAAGCGGGCTCGTTTCCGCACCAGACCACGATCGCATCGGGCTGCGCGCTGCGTTCGATCGCGTGCGGAACCGTGGCGGAGGGCTCGGGCGCGACGAGTTCCGTTCGCACGTCCCGGGACGAAACGGGATCGACGGCCGCCGTCGCGACATACATCCGCTGCGTGTCGTACGGCACGATCGCCGTCTCGGCGAGCGCGGCGATCGCCGCGTAGCCTCGCGCGCGCGCGATATCCGCCGGCAAACGGCGAATGCGCTCCCCTTTTTCATCGCGAATGCCTTCGAGTTTTGCGAGCTGCGCGAAGCGCGCATCGCGCTCCGCGGGCGGCAAGGCATACGCCTCCGCCGCGCTGCGGAGAAAGCCGACGAGACGCACGTCGCCAAACGCAAGCCGCACCGCGAAGCGCTCGCCGGCCATCCGGAGCTCGATCGCCCGCGCGAGCATCGCCTCGATCTCGCGCGGACGAACGGTGAGGACCGTCAGTGCGGAAACGCCATCGCGAAGGACGAGGACGCCGACGTTCCCACCAGTGGGATCGGGCTTCCGACGGGTGTCGGCGAGCCGCCGACGGTCGCCGAGGTCGATTCGATCTGCACGCTCGGCACGGTCGTGCTCGTCGACAACGTTGCGAGATAGCGTCCGTCGGACATCACGGCGCCGGCCATCGTGGCAACGTCAACGACCGGCACGGATGATGAAGCGGCGCTGAACGCGCTGGGCGTGGGGATGAACAGGTAGACGGTCCCGTTCGGAGCGACGGCATACCCTCGTGGTGCACCTGGGGGAGGTGTGCCGAGGGTGGTGGTCCCGAGCGACGTCGAGACGAGCCCGGGGATCGTCGTCAGCGCGTACCCGAACGACGGCGGCGAGGAACTACAGGACGAGTTGAGTTCGTACACCGTCGAGCCGCCGACGCAGAGTCCGAAGTCACTCGTCCCGAGCGCGGGGACGGTGCCGACGTTCGTTACGTTCCCACCGGCCACGGGCACACTCTGCACCGTGTAGGTGGATGTGGAAGAATCAACGTTCGTCGCATAGATCGTGGATCCGGCGACCGCAATTGCATCGTTCGGCGCCCAGGTCACCGCGCCCGACGTGGTGATCGGCGTTGCGGTGATCGTCGATCCGAAGCCGCTATACCGCTTGGGTGTCGCATCGAGGGCGGAATACACGCCACACGTCGAATCGGCCGCGAGATAATCGTTTGAGGACCCGCTGACAAAGGTCGAGCGCGGAGCGATCGTCCCCGTGAGAGAAACCGCAGCGACCGACGAGGTGCTGGAGCCCGGTGGCGGGAGCGTCACGCCGTCGGTAAATCCCTCTTGCGAGACGAGGACCGTTTCACCGGTAGCGCATCCGGCAACGCCCACAACGGTCGATCCGTCATACGCGCCGTACGTCGGAAGCGGGAACGTCCCGACGACGGTCCGCGCGATCGGGTCGACGACGTAGAGAGCATTCGACGATCCGCTGTTGCTCGCGATGAAGAGATACTGCGTCGCGAGCACGTCGTAATCGTCGGTCGAACCGTTCGCGGTATCGAGCGGGAGTCCACCCGAGATCGCGCCGCCGGTTGCCGACTGCAACACGGCGTAGGTCGCGGTCAGCGCCGCGCCGCTCGTCGTAAGCAACGCCGGTGCGACGGACACGCCCGACGGCGCTTGGATCGGGACGGGGCTTGCGAGGGTGCCCGCGATCGCATAGCCATCGGCGTCGATGGCGGTCGCCGTGAGCGCGACGCTTTGCGCGGCACCGTTATTTTCGAAGAATTCGACCGACGCCGGATTCGGGCTCGGGCCGGTGATGGCCACACCGGCGGCGACGCCCAACGCTTGTACCGCTACGGTCGAGCCGGTGCCGATCGTCGCCGTCGTCGTGCCCGTGGAAAGCAGATTCGGCGATGCCGACGCGCTCGGCATCGCGTCGTAGATGTTCACGCTAACCGTATCGTTCCCGACCGGGGCGCCGACGGGAAGCGTCGTGCTCATTGGGCTCGGGCCCGGCGTCGGTAGCGCGAAGAACGTTTGCGCCGGGGCCGGCTGGCCGGCGGTGCCGACGCTCACGCCGAGCGCGGCGCTACCCTGCGAGATATACTTCGGTGCGCGTTTGCGTGCCGACGATTGCGCGCCGCGCGCGGGGATCGTGATCGTCAGCATCGCCGTCGTGCGCGCCGTGTTCGACGTCACGGGTGCGGAGCCGGACGGCTGTTGGTGCGGCAGCGCCGCACTCATCCCGCCACCACCGCCGCCGCAACCCGCGACAAGCGCGCCGAGCGCACCGAGGGGAATAAGCCCCTTCATGGTCGTTGCGGCGGCTTGCTTCTGGTCGTTCATCATCCGGGTGATCCTCGTGTGTGTGTGTGTGTGTGTACGACGCGCGATCGAACGGTGAGGATCTAGCGCGGGAAGGCCGACACGAAATCGGAGGTACCAACCGATCCCGTGAGTGGAATCGGGCTTCCGACCGGTGTCGGCGCTCCGCCGACGGTCGCCGAGGTCGATTCGATTTGCACGCTCGGAGACGCACCGGTGATGACAACCGCGACATAGCGTCCGTCGGACATCACGGCGCCGGAGACGCCGCTGAGTGCGACCACCGATGATGGTGCCGAGCCAAAGCTCAGGCTCGAGCCGAACACGTACACGGTTCCGTTCGGCGCGACACCAAAGGCTTCGGGGCTGCCGGTGCCGAGCGTGGTCGAGACGAGCCCGGGGACCGTCGTAAGCGTGTAGGTGGTCACATAGGGAGACGTCGACGAACAATTTCCCTTGAGTTCGTAGACCGATGTCCCGCCGACGGTGAGCCCGAGATCGCCGCCCGCGGAGTTCCCGACGATCTCGCCGGCGTTCGTTGTCGCGCCACCGGCCGTGGGCACGCTTTGGACCGAGAGCCCCCCCTGCCCGCCGTTACTGATACAGCAATTGTTCGAGTAGTTAGTCGCGTAGATCGTCGATCCGGCGACCGCGATCGAATCGTTCGGCGACCAGGTGACGTTGCTGTTGCCGGCCGTGTTGACCGGCGTTGCGGTGAGCGTCGAGCCGAAACCGCTATATCGCGTGAGTGTCGCGTCAGCGGCGGAATAGACACCGCAATGGGTATCGGCCGCGAGATAGTTGATTGCGTATGCGTTGCGCTCCCCGGCCGGAACGATCGTCGATGTGAGGGCGACCGCGGCGACCGACGAGGTACTGGAGCCGGGCGGAGGTAGCGTGACGCCTTCGGTCGCTCCCAGCGGTGACGAGATGACGGCCGTTTCACCGGCAGCGCACCCGGCGACGCCGACCAGGGCCGGCGGGTCATCGATGCTGCCCGCCGGAAGCGGGAAGGTACCGACGAGGCTCTGCGTGAGCGGATCGACGACGAAGAGATTGCCTTGATTTTCAACGAAGAGATACTGCGTTGCTTCGATCGCGTAGTTGTCCGTTGAACCCACGACCGTATCAAGCGGGAGCCCACCGCTGATCGCACCGCCGGTTCCCGACTGCAAAGCGGCGTAGGTCGCGGTTAGTGTTGCGCCGCCGGCCGTGAGCGACGCCGGTGCGACCGACACGCCGGCCGGAGCTTGAATCGGGACGGGGCTTGCGAGCGTGCCCGTAATCGCATACCCGTCTGCATCGACGGCGGTCGCGGTGAGCGCGACGCTCTGCGCGGCGCCGTGGTTCTCGAAGAATTCGACCGAAGACGGATTCGGACTCGGGCCGACAAGGGTGACGCCGGCGGCGACGCCGCGTGCTTCGACCGCGACTGTCGAGCCGGTGCCGACGGTCGTGATCGTCGTTCCGCTCGAGAGCAGATTCGGCGACGCCGACGCGCTCGGCATTCCGTCATAGATGTTCACGCTGACCGTATCGTTCCCGACCGGAGCGCTCACGGGGAGCGTCGTGCTCATCGGGCTCGGGCCCGGGGTTGGTAGCGCAAAGAACGTTTGCGCCGGAGCCGGCTGGCCGGTGGTTCCGACGCTCACGCCGAGCGCGGCGCTCCCTTGCGAGATATATTTCGGCGCGCGTTTACGCACGGAAGACTTCGCGCCGCGCGCGGGGATCGTGATCGTCAGCATCGCCGTCGTGCGCGCCGTGTTCGACGTCGTCGGCGCGGAGCCGGATGGTTGTTGATGCGGCAACGCCGCACTCATCCCGCCGCCACCGCCGCCGCAACCGGCGACGACGGCACCCAAAGCGCCGAGGGGAATGAGCGCCTTCATCGTTTGCGCGCCGATCTTCTTCTGCTCGTTCATCGATCGGGTGCTCCTAGTGTCCGCTACGCGTGGTGGAATTGACGGTGATCGGCGCCCCCACCGTGACGGCGACCGTGGCTCCGGTCACGCCGCTCGCACCGGTGATGGTGATCGTCGTGTTGCCCGACTCGAGCGGCGTGACCGTAAACGTTCCGGCCGTCGATCCCGCGGCGACGGTCGCAACCGCCGGCACGGAACTCTGCGCCGTGAACGATCGGCTGTAGCCCGTCTCCGTAACCGAGAACGTCTGCGACGGTGATGATCCGTTTTGGAACGTCAATGAGGTCGGCGCCGCGACGACGGGTCCCGGTGAGGGCATCGGGGATGGGGACGGAGACGGAGACGGAGACGGAGACGGACTTGGGCTCGCGCCTCCGACGGTGTAGTACAACGCGACGTAGAGCGGCTCGTTCGGCGAAATCGCCGTCGTCGTTCCGGAAGTCGAGATCGGGAAGCTGACCGACGTCCCGCTCGTCGTTCCCGGCCCGGCAAACGGCACGGTCCACGTGCCGGTCGCATCGTCATAGAGCGCGAGATCGTACGTCGCGCCCGCGGTGAGCGAGGGAAGCGTGAAATTCACGCCGACCGTCCCCGCAAACGAAACGCTGGTCGTCGTCGTAAAGCCGAGATACAGGATGACCGTTTGGGCCGCAGCGACGAGCGGCGCGCGTTTCGAACCTGCTGCGGAACGCGCGATATCCAGCGGCGTCACGCCCGACGGTGCTGACGAAGACACGGTTTCGGTCACTTTGGCGGCCACATTCGCTTGCGGCAACGTTGCCGTCGCCGACCCGGCGCTTATGAAAACAGCGGGGATCGCCGTCGTTCCGGTCGTGCTCGCGGTCGCTGTCTGCGTCGCGGCTCCGCTCGTGGTTTGCGGCAGACTCGCCGGCGAGCCGCCACCACATGCGGCGAGCGCTCCGATGAGCAAAAAAGTACTGAATCGCACGAACAACGATCTCACGAATCGACAACTCCTCGGAACGAAAGCAACCACAGTGACGAAAACGAAAAGCAGCGACTCACCTATTCGCTCCGCTTTCCGAGGCCGAATGTTAGACTACTTCGACCGACCTGTATACGAGGAATTGACCTTTATCAACGTTGCGCGATGTCGTAATCGCGTGCACGATGATCGTCGCGACGATCAATTTGCTTCGCGCGGTACGCAATCGTACACAATTAAATTTTCGTAAATGCGAGTGGCTAGTGTTCGGGCACCGTCTCCGTGCGATTCCACCAGCCACCGCCGAGCGCTTGGAAGAGCGCGGCGTTTCGTTACGCTTGCGCATCGGCTTCCGCGGCGTTGAGGATGACGAGCGCCGAGACGACATCGCTCTTGAGTGCCGCGAGCGAATCGGGGACATTCTGCAGTCCGCTCAACGTCGTCCCGACGTAGGTCGCCGCCGCTTGATCCTAGCCCGCGATCGCCGCCGCTTCACTCGGCGACGCGAGAGCGAGCGACGAAAGCCTCTTCGGAATGAGAACCGAAATCAAAAAACCGGGATGATGTCTTCCGGGCCGATGTGGCCGACGTCGACGCCGTCGAGGTCGAGTTCCGGGATCGCGGGGAATTCGATGCCCCATTCTTCGACGATCGCGCGCACGCGAGCGAGCGCGGTGCGCCAGTTCTCGGCTTGTTCATCGTACGTCAGCACGCCGAGGCCGGCGTCGCGCGCGTGTTGCACGAGCACGCGGTGGTTCGGTAAGAAGTAGTCCGGGATTTCCCAGAACTGGTTCGGCGGCTCCCACAAGATCATCGAGAGGAACACGAATCCGGCGCGCAGTTGCTTCGTGATCAGCTTCTTGTAGTCGTCCGAGAGACCTGGCCAATCTTTTTCGAGGATCGTCAGACAGATCGCCAGATGGCGCGCTTCGTCTTGTCCGACTTTCGCGAAGATTTTCTTGAAAAGCGGATGCGTGGCTTTCTTCGACATCCCGAAGAACAGCGTCGAGCTCGCGACTTCACCCATCATGAACGAGGTGAAGAGTACGCTGAGCGGATACTTCGCGAGCGAATCCGAGTAGCCGGTCCAGTAGCGGCCGCCGTTGTGGTAGAGCCACTCGATGTTGTTCTTCGCGGCGCGCTCGAGATCGGTCGTCGCTTCGAAATCAAGCGGTCCGCCGGGGATCAGTCCTTGGATCGCGCGCTGGCAGACTTCCTCATGGTTCATCTCGTCTTGCGTGATCGAGAAGAAACATTTACGCACCGGGTCTTCGGTGTGTTGTTCGAACGCGTGGATCGTTGCCTTCGCGAACACCGCCGGACCCGAGCCGTCGAAGTTCGCGAGCACGGCGTACCAATACATGATCCCGACGCGCTGCTCGGGCGTGAAATCCGCCGCGCGCAGTTCGTCCCACGGAAAATCCGAGGGGTTCCACAGATTGCGCTTCGCGCGCTCGTAAATCTCCGCGAGCTTCGGGGTCTCGACGCGCCACTCCATCGGATAGATGTTGGGCTGCGGAACGGCCGGCGCGGGCAGCAAGCCTCCCTCGGGGATGACCAGTTTCAGATCCTGGGCGGTAATCGACATCGAACGCTCCCTACCAATTGGTAGGCTAATACTACCGCTGCGACCGCCCGAAGTCAACGGCCCCGCGGAAGCGCGCCCTCGAAGGCGAGCGCGACGACGGTCGCGACGACGTCTTTCGCGGCAAGCGTGCCGCCGGTGCGGTACCATTCAACGACCGAATTGGACATCCCGAACACGAGCCGCGCGATAACGCGCGCGTCGAGATCGTCACGCACCGTGCCCCGCACCTGCGCCTGCGCGATGAGTTCGGCTGCGTGGTGATCGAAGGCGCGCCGCCGTTCGAGCGCTGCGCGTTGCACATCGGAGCCGCCGCGAACGCGGAAGAGCACCGTTAGTTCAGGCTGCATCCGCAGCGTCGTCTCGGCGACACGGCACACGATGTGACGCAGGCGCTGCTCCGGCTCGCCCGCATTCGCCTCGGGCTCGGTGAGAATCGCGAACAGTGCATCGAGGGCGCGGCTGAGTCCGCGCTCCAAGAGCGCTTCCTTGCCCGTGACGTGGTGGTAGATGGACGCCTTGGTGATCCCCGCCGCGCGTGCAACGTCGTCCATCGACGCGCCGTCGTACCCGCGTTCGGCGAACACCGCGAGCGCGACGTCGGTCAGCGAGTCGATGTCGTACGGTTTACGCGCCTCCACGCTTCCCTTTTTCGGCCGGACGCTCACGAATGTCATCCTGGGTAGGGAGGCCGGGAGCGGTTCGCGGAAGCGAAGCGCGATGGCAAAGACTCGTCCCGCCGCGTTGCCCGAGGGGATTACCACCGAACAGGCGCTCACGCTGTTCCGCTCGATGCTGCTCCAGCGAGCGGTCGACACGCGCGGCTTCCAGCTCAACCGGCAAGGGAAGATCGGGATCGCGATGGGGTCCGAGGGCCACGAAGCGGTGCAGGCCGGGACGGGGCTCGCGTTCGTGCGCGGCAAGGATTTGCTCTACCCGTACTACCGTAACACCGGCCTCATTCTCGCCAGCGGCTTTCCGCTTGCGGACGTCTTCCGATCGCAATTTGCACGCAAGACCGACCGCACCGGCGGCAAGTCGATCATCAACCACATCACCGGCAAAGAGTTCGGGATCGCCTCGATCTCATCGATCATCGCGGCGCATTGCACGCACGCGGTGGGTGCGGCATGGGCCGTCCGTTCGCGCGGCGAGAACGATCGCGTCGTGTTCGCGCAGTTCGGCGAAGGTGCGACGAGCCAAGGCGAATGGCACGAAGCCGTCAACTTTGCGGCCGTGCACAAGCTCCCGGTGATCTTCCTGTGCGAAAACAACCAATGGGCGATCTCGACGCCGATCTCCAAACAAATGGTCGTCCCCGACGTCGCGGCCAAAGCCGCGGGTTACGGCATCCGCGGTGTGATCTGCGACGGCTTCGATCCGATCGCGGTCTACCAAACGGTTCGCGACGCACGCGAATACGTGCTCTCGGGCGCGGGCCCGATCATCGTCGAGGCCAAGTGCTATCGTTTCCTCTCGCACACGACCGACGACGACGATCGCACGTATCGCACGCGCGACGAAGTCACCGAGCAGCGCACCAACGACCCGGTGCCGAAATTCGAGCAGTGGCTCATCGAGCGCGACGTGATCGACACCGATGCCGCCGCGGCGCTGCGTAAAGAGATCACGCGCGAGGTCAACGACACGACCGACGCAATCGAGAGCGAACCGTGGCCCGACGAACACGAACTCTACGAAAACGTGTACGCCGATGGCTTCGAGGCCTGGCGCAGCTAGATCGGGTCGACGCGGATCGACCCATTCACCGTCTTGAGGACGAGAGATAGGCCGCCGCTGCCGAACTGGCCGTCGACTTTGGCGCCCGGACCGTACTCCGGCCGCCGCACCGGCAACCCGAAGGCATGGATGTCGCCGTTGAGCACCTCCGCGCGCACGTGCGCGCTTCCCGCCATGCGAATCGTGATCGCACCGTTGACCGACTCCGCGCGCAGCCATCCGGTCGGGCGCGGATCGTGCAAGGTCGCGACGAGCTC
>Ga0209611_10010461_pt1 | contig 13662 bp, 2 predicted proteins | sample S1TSphgellanicum_3_FD_187693 | JGI IMG/M metagenome (GOLD analysis project Ga0209611, IMG submission 187693) | Host-associated microbial communities from peat moss isolated from Minnesota, USA - S1T2_Fc - Sphagnum magellanicum MG (SPAdes) (version 2) | ecosystem: Host-associated > Plants > Peat... | reverse complement strand
TTTTTATTAGGAAAAAATTAAAGATAATCTGACTTGAAAATGAGATAATTATCTTTGGAAATGTCTAAAGATGACCATATGATAAATTTCAAAAAATCACTCATATATCAATTTTTCAAAATTTCTTGTCATTGGAATTATGTTTTAAATTGTCAAATGTTTTAAAATGATTTGCACAAAATGTTGAAAGTCAAGGAAAATATTAATTAGTTGATGCAAAATTTTGAGAATTGGACACAATTGTGTACCTTGTATTAAGGGTTCATCACTTTTTTTGTTTATGTTAAGTAGGTGACTTATTAGTCATGATTATTGAATATATATTTACATCAACATAACATCAAGCCAAAAATTTCATATATTATCATTTGTTTTTAATGAACTTGATTTCAAAAAAAATAAAATTACTTAGCACTTAAGTGCTTAAGTGTTGAACTATATAAGGTATCACAATAAATATATTTATATGCTTCTTGCCTTATTACCTTGAAATGAAGTTTGGTAAGTGTACATCACTTTGTAGGTTTTTTTGACATGGGAAAATGATTTCAACAACTAGATGCCCACCAAGTATATACATGTGTGTGTGTGGGGCTTGAAACTAGTTTCCATGTCTTGTAGTTTTAGAAAATTTCAAATTTGGTAGTAATAGTAATAGTAATAGTAATATATATATATATATATATATATATAGTGACACTATGACATTGTTTCCTCATTCTACAAGCAAGTTGGCATGAATCCCAACCACTTGGAACCACCATTTTTTTCTTCACAAAACTATGTTATTGGACAACTTCAAAAAAAATTGTAAAAAGCTTTGATTGATTTTTTGAGTTATTGATCATATATATATATATATTATGAATTAAGTTGAAGCTCAAAATTTGGAATCTAAAGTTTGATGGGTAAATCATTTGAAGTGCAAATTCCAAATTAAAATCTCGAAAACTTGTATTATATCACATGGAATGAAACCAGGGTCAAAATGGATGTTAATAATTGGAGAAACAAAAGTCAAATAGGCTTAACTTCCACACATTTAATTGTCACCAATGAAATTATCGTAAGGTTCTTTCACAACCAAAAAAATGAAAGCTTATGACAAAAATATTTTCAAGGGTGAACAATTTGTTCCAAAAACTTGTAACTTGCGTTCCTTCATGCTTCCATTTTTTGTCAACAAAATCCCCCAAAAAGTCCAATATTTATCAATGATATCTCCTACCTTTTTATTTTTTTCAAGGGCCAAGACAATACACATGAATCACCTAAAGATCCTTCTTCAAGTTTTTTAAAACCTTGATTAAACTATTTGGTATCATGTTCCACAATTGATTGCCAAATGGATGGTTCAAATCAATCAAATGTTAAACATTACGTTTCACCTTGAAATCTTCAACAAGAAATGCACCAATGATTTTCCATTTCCAATCTAGCTCTCATAAGTGATCTCAATTTGTTGCAATATTGAACAAGTCATACCACAATGGACAATTAGGAGAAAGGTGTTTTCACAATATGAATTGAAACAAACAAAAAGGTTCAATACATGAAAATCAAGTTTCATCTTTGATTTTCATGATCTTTGAACCAATGATGAGCAAATATATTTCTTGATTATCAATGACAAACAAATAAGTTATTGGGGATTGGATATTTGCAAATAACAACTTTGGAGGTAGTAGGGATTGATCATGAGCAAACAATAAATTTTTGTTGGGTATTACAAATTCTCAATAATAAATGTCGAGGAGATAGGGACCAATGATGGTAAGGAAAAAAATTGTTAGGTATTGGAGATTCGCAATAACAACATTGGAAGGAGTATGGATGTTAATGTTAGGATGAAAATGCAATTTGCATTGAACTTTGCATTTGTATCAACTAGCTTTTATACTACTAAAAATCAAAAGGTCACATTTATATTATTTCATATTTGATAAAATACATGAAAGGAGATAATTAAATACCTTTTCAAAGGATAGAACTAGCACATCTTGCACATCAAACAAATAGTGTTGTTATGTATGTGAGACTTTGAGTTAAATATCCATTGAAAAATTGAATTATTGTATCACAACAATTAGTTTTGTTATTATGTAATTCATGTTTTTAATTTAATCTACTTAAATGTCAAACTTTACTTAGATCATCATGTATAGTATAATCAAATGTGTTTATTTTGAACTATCACCACTTCTCACATTTTAATTTCTTAATGAATTAGAAATAATATTATAAGTTCAAGTATTTGTGAAGAAACCTCTATCATTTAACAATGATCAAATACTTGAATGAAATTATTAATGTTACGTGATAGTTGTGTAATTCCAATTTTTGTTATGATGTTTGAGTTACAAACTTTATTGAAACGTTTCATCAATATATTTGTTTATTGTGTAAAGGTTGGAATGTATTGGATGGTCAAATCACTAGCATGGGACCCTTTTCTACATGTTTTGGTGTTAAAGTCATGTGTTCAATTGACGTCAACTTGGGTTGTAAGGATGCTTATTCCAATTGGAAATCTAAGTCCATTATTCGTGGTTTTTAAAAAAAATCTGAGAATGTGTTTTAGTGATGTCAAGTGATCCACAAGTTGAGGTTGGTCATAAACTTGTTATTGTAGTACCTAAGTTGGTTTGACAACAAGCTGCCTATTAATAATAATTTTATGTCATTGACCTTTGCTAGTAAAAATTGATATTTTAAAATTAAGCACTATACTAAATAATGAAGCTAGTGTGTTTGAGAGCGTTTTTCAAATTTTTTGCATATCAAATTGAAAATTTTAGTTTTTTTTTGCAATTCCAAAAAGTTTAATTAGTGCTTAACCAACCTATCTATTATGGTAATCTACCCATAGTACTTAGGTTGGTTAGGCATTGATTAATTATTTTTGAAATTGTTGAAAATTCTGAATTTTTTTTCTTGTTGTGCTGCAAATTTTTAAAAAATTCTCAAGCATATTAGTTTCATTATTTAGTATAATGCCTAATTATAAAATATTATTATTTTACTGCCAAAAATAAACATAAAAAAAATAATTATTAAGCACCTTGCTATTGAATTAACCTAGGTATTATACAAAACTAATTTACATAGCCTAATATTTGTTAAGTATGGCAAGTTTCATATTAGCAAATGATATGTGGTTTCATTTGTAAGTTTTGATCCCACATATTTTTGTAATTTAAAACCATCATTATTGGTATCATTCCATACCTTTTAAAAGATGGATGATATATTTCCTTTGATGAAGAAATTTCCATTTTGTTTCCAATATGAAATATCACATCTCTAGGGTTCATTAGAAGTCTTTTGAATAAGCTCATCTTAAAGTTTGGTGAATACATGTATATCATCTTTAGCAAGTAGGATTGGTCATTCACATACAAAATCAAAATCACATATTTGCTTTAGTGAAAACATCCTTTGGTGGTACCACTACAAACATCACATCACAAATTTCTTACACCCATCAAATTTCAAAATAATAAAGGATAATGCACTTAAACAAGATTTCTCATTCAAAGTTTTTAATGAGAACACTATTCAAGTCATGTAATATTTGAAACTCAATAGGATTTTAAAAAATCAAGTTTTAGTGTTCACAACAAAAACATAAAAAAATTCTAGAAAATAATAATCATTAGTAGAATGACTTGCTTTCATTAAGTATCTTGCATCATTATTAAAGCCCCCGTTTTATAATTACGTTTCCAACTAAATTTCAACGAAAAAAACATAGTTGAGAAAAAAAAGTAATTACAAAGTATTTTTGGAGCTCGAAAATGTTTTTTTCATTTACGAACCAAAAAAGTTGACAAGTACAAGTTGAAAATGATATCCTAGTTCAAAGTGTCAACCACATAACAATGGCAACTACTTACCATTTTAGTTGCAAGCTGTATACCACTATAGTTGAAAATTGATTTCAATTGCTTTTAATTGGTGGATGAACCTCATCTACTAATTAGGTATGATGTTAGCCAAAAATCTAGTTGCAATTTCAATTAGGTTGCAATTATGTGAATTAAACATCTAACCAATGATTTGGTGATCCTTGGCACACTCACAATGTTGATGCATGCCACATTCACAAAACTTAAGGGTCAACAAATAGTTAAATGACACATGCCACATCCACATCCATAGGCTAGGCCATGTGATGCTTGAACATTGGCCACATACTTTAAGTATAAGTTATGTTTAGACTTAAGAATTTAGGTTAAACTTAAACATAGGCCACTTAACTTAGGTTTAAACTAAGGTTAGACCTAAGCACCTACATTAAACCTAGACCTAGGCCACATGGGATTTAACAAATGAATTCTTATTTGATTTGGTTTAACCTTCAAGGTTGAACTTTTTGATTTGCTCATCACAAATGGTTATTACATTTTCATGATTATTGTGTTTTTCCAACAATCCTAGTGCATTCCTTTAAATAGTTTGGATTCTTGTAATGGAAACTAAATAATATGGGACATACATTTTAGTTGTAACTCAATTGTACTTACCTAATTGCAACTCAAATAGTTGTAATCTAGTTGCAATTGAATTACAAAATAGTCTAAGTTTAGTTAGGCCTAGACCCAAATTAATAGTTTATCTAATAGTTTGCCTAGGTCTAGCTAGTTATGTTAATTATTTGTAATAATTTTTCATCAACCATTTTTAATTATATAGTTATATAATTAAACAAATATGTATATTATTATCATTTATTAAATAATATGATAATTAATTTAATTTTTAAAAATTTGAGAAATTAACTATAATTATCGATTAAATAATAATAATAATAATAATAAAAAATTTACTAATTCAATATAAATTTTATTAACATTAAAAAAAATAAATTAACTAAAATATAAAAATTCAGTAATATTTTTAATGATATTTTAATGATATTATTTATATTAATGTAGTGATATTTAATAATTGGTTAAAATTACAACAATAAAATTAATAATAATATTGTAGCTAGTAGTAGGTTAGGTTAATTATTTAACTATTATGAAATAATATAATAAATATTAAATAAGAAAAATATTCTAAAAAATCATTGAAAGTATAATACTATTAGAATAATAATAATTTCTGAAATTATCTAAGAATTTATTAAATATCCTTACTAATTATATATCATTGTTTGATATGTTGTATACAAAAATTGAATCCACATAGAAATAATAAATTATGCATGTATTGAACACACACATTATTAAGTTGACTTACATTTTGGAATCTCACTGAATTTTATTTTCAAATTGAAATATAATATTTATATGCAAAAAAACATTCATAATAGATAACCATTCAGTTATACAAAAACACTTACACATAACATAATAGTTTAATGTATTTTTATTATAATTTTAATATATATTAAGATATCATATCTATAAATATGAATAAAAATTAAAGTTCCACGAAAATATTAATTATGTATGATTATTAAACTAGCATTTGATTTACATAGAAATAATAAATTGCATACATTGAACATAAATTATTACAAACCTATAATTCAGAATTCAAAAAAATATATTCTGAAACTAAAATTTTAATACTTATATGCACAATGGTTTTTTGCATAATACATAATTATTTATTTACACAAATAAAATTTACATGTAATTAAATGTTTTATGACATTTTATTACAATTAAAAAATTTAAGATATCATGTGTATAAAAATGAATAAACATTAGAGTTCCAAGAAATCATTAATTATATATCATTACTTGATATGTTCTAAACTAAAATTCAATATACATAAAAAAAATAAATCATATGTATTGAACATACAAATTATTACAAATTTATGTTACAATTTTTTAAAAAATTTCATAATTCATATGCAGAAAAAAAAATTGCATCATACATTATTATCAACATATATTTCGGAAATGTTTTCTTTAATTTCATTTTGGAAATAAAGTTGAATATTTATATGCACCAAAAAACTAATTTGTACAAATAATATTTACATATAATTGAATGTTATTATAATTTAAAATAAATATTAAAATATTATGTGTATAAGGTTGAAGTCAATTACTAGTTATCTAGCATAGTGAAAGAAATAGTCATAACAAAGTTGTAAACAAGATTACATTTCATCCATCCTTTAAGACATTTTATCATCCATATATGTGTGTTGATGGTGTCACCAAAATAATTGAATAGTAGTCAATGTTTTGATTGTGTACCAATTGGAGAACCTTAGATGCCAAAAATAATTTGAATATGGCCCCTTAGTTTGAAACATAATTTAGATTATATACCACTATATACTTGTCTAACTATTTAAGTAGATATCTAACTTAGGTAGGTAGGTGCTTAGTCTAAGTAAATAGGTAGGGCGATCCTTCTTATCTACTTACGTAGTTTAACTTATTTATATACTTATGTATTTAAATTGATTTTGGACAAATTTAATCAATATGCCATGTGGCACATTTGGATTGTGCCACATGTCATAAATCTAGAACCATCCAAACATATAAATTGAATGTTTTAGATTATTTCAAATTTATATTTAAATAACAAAAAGATGTGACATGTGGCAACACATCATTTGCTCCCATTGTGCACAAAAATAGTTACATTTTAGTTGCAAAATAACAATATGTATATGGTTATTCAAAGGATAAATTTGTATTTTGTTGATTTTTTCTTTCATTCAAAATTCATTATCATTTGCAATTAATGTTATATGTGACTTGTCTAGCATGACTAATGAGATTTTAGTTGCAAATGTCGCTTATAACTAAAAATTAGTTACAAAAAACAATTATACATTACCATTTTTTTTCTTGTGGTTCCATTGCCTTACATTCATTATAATACTAAAATGATGGTTCAAGGACAACCAACACCAAGGTGATGTTATTGTGTAGCAAATCTTGCCTTTGATTGATGAAATAAATTGCTTGAAAGTTCAAAAGCCAAAGGTGTTTTGGCCTTGAAACATTGTTGTGCAAGGAATTACATTTATTGTTTAAAAAATATATTGCATGGTTGTTTGACTAGTTAAAGAAGAAGGATGAAGGAAGGGAAGGTAATTTCTCCAACAAATTTAATAAAATTTTCAAAGAAAATTGGTGACTAGTTGAAGAATCTTGAAGGTCAATTTTAAACAAAACCTAAAGTTCAAATTCAAACATCATCCCATTTCCATTTGTCCAATCCTTCCATAAGAATGCAAAGAAAGATTTATTATGATTGACTTTGCTATTACTTGCAATTGTTGTTACATATTTGTAACATAAGTGCAACTTTCATTACTTATGAAATTTAAAACAATGTACTTCAAGAAATGTTCAATCATGGCTAAGTGTTATAAGTCTTTGAGAGATGACAATGCAAAAATTTAAAGGATGCACAATAAGTAATGACACACTTTAACATGGCAAAATATGGAAAGATAAATGAGATGTGTTAGAATTGATCTTTCCATCCAATGACGCGCTCCCAAGTCCCTAGTTAAACCTAAGTTGGGTCTAAGTTATTCACATAATGGAATTGTAAAGAATTTGGGGCACGCTCCCAACATTCACCACTAGAAGGGGTAGAGGGGCATGCTGAAGCTTCGGGATGGGACTAGGAAGAATGACAAGTTATTCACTTACTCGAATCTACATCAAACCAACCAACAAGTTGGTTAGTTCATTTTTTGGAGCACCTTTGGTGCTAGGACAAGCCACGGGCAACTCTGGACTCACTTGACTCACCACGCCCCGGACTCGGGGGAAGCCACCACCTTCCCCCATATAGTATACTCTATGCCTCTCCGCGGCACTCACATCCAAATGGCTTTTTGTTTTAGGACTCCTAAAGAGGAGTCCTAAAATTGTCATGGTTTGGATTTTCAGGACTTTGCGAGATCATAACTCTTTGTTCAAACCTTCGATTGGGATAAAGTCTAAAGCAAACTTGTAGATTTCCTTGAGAGCTTTCCAATGGTGTGTCACATTCCACCTGCACGCACCAGGGTCGGGTCGAATCCTGACTTTTAGTGGTCGGAAGTTAAATTGTCAGTTTGACTCTCGACCTTCTTTTTGCCATAACTTGTGCTACAAATGTCCAAATGGCCCATGCGAGGCCATTTTCGAGATCTACACTTCGCTAGCTTTCCAATGATATAAAAAACACCCCAATGCGAGGTGTTTTGACCCTTGTAATCGAATTCTGAAATTTTGGGAGTCCCGGAAGACTCCCAAGTCCCAATTTCGGGAGTGTGAGTTTCATCCTCACACTCCCTCTAAGTAGGGTTGCGACATCCAATATTTTCCCATATAAATGTTTTTTGGTATTAGATGTTCAAGAAAAATATTTGAAAGTAGGTAGGACTTATGGTTTTTTGTGAAGAGACTTTAGTCTCATTTTGAAACAAAAACATTATAACGATGATGAATGGTACACAAAAATGCAAATTTACAAGTTAAAAATTTATACAATTCCCACCCAAGACCATTATTGACAACCTTGTTGGTTGACTCCAAGCTTTGAGCTACGTCAATTATAAATAATAGAGGCTAGTTGTGATTGGTGTTAATTGAAATATGAGTGGTTCAAACTAAGGACATTGAATCCAACTTCATTGTTGCAAGTTAAATCATAAGCCTTTTTAGTCTTAATTCAAAGTTGCTTGGAAAATGCATGCCCAATTTGCATCCACAATTGGAGTCCAAACTTTTACACATTAAGGAATAATATATAAAAACATTACTTGAAATTCCATATCATTTTGCGAATGATTACAAGTTTGCAAATACTAAAAATAGTTAGTTACTATGCATTTGTCCAAGCATTGAAAACCCATTAAGGACATTTTGTTTGACACAACAATTTAAATGTAGCTTGATTCACTCCAAATGCATTAGGAAATTTCTTTGTGTGCTTTATATAAGTGGGCAAACAAATGACAAGCATTGAATAAATGCAACAAATAAAAATGTAGCTTGATGCATAGAATACACAACTTGAGTAGGTTGGGCTAGTGATGTCTAACAAGAAAGGTTTCTCTCAAAGGTTTTGAATTTATGTGAATTTATGGTCAAAATGTGTTTTTGCTTTAAAGTAAATGCATTCAATAAAGTTCATGTTGTGCATTAGTTCTAGGATTGATTCTTTGAATGGAAGGAACTTGGGAAGTTAGAGAATACAAAGAAACAAGACAATGGATAAGTTTAAGCTAGTTAAATAGTGGATCAACAATTTGGGGAAAGTGGACAATAGATGAATATGGTGAAGTTGAACAAAGTGAGAAAATGGTGTAATTTAAAATGAGGTATTAGATGAAAGTGCATGGAGTAATGGAAAATATCCTTTTGGTGGGTCACTTTTGGCTTATCATGTGTGAACATGATTAACAAGTGTTTAAAGAAGGGGTAATGTTTCCTTGTCTAAAACATGACTTTGTTTTTGTTGGATATTATGTTGTGCAAAGTGTGGGTAACTATACAAGGCTAACTATATTGTGACTTGCTTTTTTCTACATGTTCTTGAAAAATTAGAGTACAAATGTGATCTATGTCACTACTTAGTTTGTTTATGTAGACCCTTCCTTTTTGGCTACAAGGGATCATGCATGAACTTGGAGGAGTTGGACAATGGATAAATCCAAGGAAATGGAGGAATCTAGAGTGGTTCAATGATAGATGAAGCCATGGAAATTGTACAATGGCTGAAAACATGGAAGTTGAGCAATTTATGGAAGTTGGAAAATTGATGAATATGACGAAGTTTGACAATCCAAGGAAATTGGATAGGATATGAACTTGGGGAAATTGGACAATTTTGAGAAATATGGTATTTATTGAAAATGGCAAAGTTTTACGATCCGAGTAAAAGAACCAAGGGATGGATTTAAGGAAGTTGGAAATTTTGGGTAAGAAGGTCAGTGGATGAACTTGGGGAGTTGGATAATGAAAGTTGTGCAACGAATGAACCTTGAGGAAGTGGCACAATGGGTGAATTTGGGAAAGTTTACCGTGAATGTATAGTGTTAAAAACCTTGAAATGGTTTTTTGTTATTCTACCTTTCATTTAAAGGCAGTGTATATCACTGGATGATATATCATTTGGGAAAGTTGAAAAATAAGAGAATTGATGAAACAACAACTAACAATGAAAATAAACCTCAACTAGATTTATTTTCATCCATTTTTGAACTTTCCCAACCAGCTCCATTTCATTCAGGTTTCAAACTTTCCCAAAGTATCTCAATTTTCATCCATTGTCCAACTTTCCCATACCATACCATACCATACCAGTAGGCATGCTGATCCCAGATCTGTGGTAACCACAGTGGTTAGCTATGGGACAGCACTGTAATGGAAAAATGTTTCATCCTGCATGGTGGGCTTGTACCTGGGTGCTGATTGGGTGGGTTAGACTGAACCAATTCAGCCACCAGCACACCATGCCGGATGGATGAACAGAAAAGGATTTGTCAATGGATTCCAATCCACTACCTAACCACCATATTTAGATTAACTTCTGTTTTCACTACCATAGTTGAACAGCAAGTTTGCCAGGTCTCCGATGAATAATTATTTTATTTTCAAGATTCAAAATTTCAACAATAGAATAATCGTGAACTTCCCAAAAGATGCTTCCTTTTCTTTCACAATTTTTTTTTTTCTTTGACAAAAATATTTTTTGAACATTTCAGCATGTCTAAAAATAATATAATTTTTGTTGAACCTGTTATTCAACTATAGGACTTACATATCAAACAACCCACTATTCCTTACTCATGTATTGACTACTACAATCTGCATGCATCTACTTATATAAATGATAGAAGTGAAAAATGATCTCATGAAAAATATGAATATTTTTTTGGATATTATTAGAATTTGAGGAATATATTAAAACATATTAATTTTCTGAGCTTAAAGTAACTCCACCCATACTCAACATTTCACTTTGCAATAATATTTCTCACATCCAAGATTAATTATTTACTATTCTCATAATAAACATGAAATGGGGATGGTAAATGGTCGGAACATACTAATAGCAAACCACCTGGATCATTCAAAATATCTGACCAATCAAAAGTAGGTGTTAGATCGTGCCACAGGTTTTGCCAGCCTCTGCATACTCCGCAAACATATTGAGTCAAACCCATTTTGCTGAGCCAGTCAGGCAAAATTTTACTGATCTTCATTCAAAACATGCTGTGCAATGTGCTGATGGAGATGCTTGTAATATGAGTTCGATCGTCATCCATAGTGTGGAGTAACGCGGTTTGTTACACAAGGTGAAACTTTATGTGAACTTTGTTGACATTCTTCATTCACAACTGAGTCATTATGGGTGTCCAGTGGATGATTTGCTGGTGCCTGTTGGTTCAGCCTGGCTGGTACCTCCGTAGGCATTTGACAGTGAGAAGATGCTTCCTCTGTTAGAGCATCTCCAGCGGTGCTCAGTACAATTGGATGAAGACAAGTCAAAATATGCTGGTTTGGGTCACCAAAATGGTTTTGGGTCAGCACAATTGCACAGGTTGGGGTGCCTGGTAAAAGCCATAGCAACGTTGTGCACCTGCAAAAAAGAGTGTAACAACTATGATCTGGCTGCTGCTCAGTATTTCTAATTGGCCCATCGTAATGATTGAGTCCAGATGGTTTGCTATTGGTAGTCCTATTTGCTGCCCCAGTTTCAGTTTTATGGGTGGGGTTGCAGAAAAGTAAATAACTAAACTTGGATGTGAAAAATACTTTTACAGGGTTACATACTGACCACTGCTGGAGATGCTCTTATTACTTCTACTGTACACATTTCGACTATGGACGAGTTAGTTGTATAGACAAGTTGCCAGTTTGTGCACATTGGGAATTACATGAAATTGTGGGGACCTCTTGCTTACAAGGGAGTTGTTAAGCCCCAAAGCCCTTTAATTTAATTGCAAAAGAAAAACGCACAAGCTAAAAACAACAGCAACACCGAGTGAGCAAAAGTCTTATGTCCTGAATTTTTTTCTTATGTGTGGGGTTCATCATTTCATGTAAGACAAAGTTGACAAATAATAAACATAGCAAGGAGTTTATGACTTTTAATTGGGCAATTTTTTCATATGCAGAGAAAATGAAAATGATCATTTTTTTGGGATATCGCACCCGCCTTCTGAACAATTTTCTCATAACCTGCAACACAACTAACTCATCCTGTAATGCCTCTGCTAATTACAGCGAGTTCAAACCAGCAAGAATAAAAATAAGAAATGTTCAATGAAGTTCCCCAAAAAACAACAACTTCACAATTAGTTTGTACCAGTGATTTTGTTTTAAATTTTTTAATGAAAAATTGGAAAATTCGTATTAAGTATTTTTTTCTTGATTATATTTGACTAAGTTTGCTAATTTGTTGGAGAAATCCTCCATTTCTGTGTGATATCACAAATTATTAAAAGAAATGAAAAAAACAAGTGGTTCTCACAGTAACAATGTACTAACACCTACTGAACATTATAAAATGTGGGACCAAATGAAAACTACATAGCTTCTGTTTTCTGTAGTCTCCCTCCATTACAAGCAAATAAAATAGAAACAATTTAAAAAAATGAGCTAAAAAAAACAAGGCTAAGAAATAAAAATAATCTTAGTAAGTACCTTTATCAAAAAAATAAAATAAAAAATAAAATAAAAAAATAAAATTTGTAGGTATATACCTACCTTAATTTCTTCCACCTTCTGCAAGTGTGTGTAAATTGCTGGTATTTGTAGCATGTAATACAAAGGCTAAGCTGCTGGGATATGGGTATTGTGCCGGGTGGCAAACAAAGCACAAACACGTTTGTAACAGGAAGAGGAGGGGGGATTTGAAATCTACGCGCAGCAGGATTTGATATCCCACCCAAGCCGTGTCCCACCGCAAGCGCGTTGCTTGTTGCAGCAAGGAGCGCTTGGAGCGCTTCCTTCCCTCCTCTCTCACATGCCTGAGCTTCTGGAGATCTTCTTTGCAACTCGTGCAGTAATCTGATCATCAATTACGATCATCAGTACCGACAGAAAACAACAAAAATCTGCACAAATGCATTCATGAGACCCATGCAATGCAAGCAATTTCATCTCATTATTAGTACGAGCCATGAATGATCTCACTGCAAGCTCGTTGAATCATCATGGCTTTTTACTTTGGAACTCCTGAATTGAAAAAGTCATTTGGGAACTTTTTTCTTTCACAGTTTATCTGTCATTTGTGTTGGAATATTTCTGGGTGATCAGAGGTCGCAGGATCCCTGCAATTGTAGTGTACCACAATAGGATTGGATTCGTAGTTTTTCAAAGGGAATTAGAAATAAATGGGTGTGCTGCAAGTTCATCTCGTTACCAGCTGAATCTCATGAGAGTTAGTGGCAAGTTTACTTTTGAACTCCTCATGAATTGAAAAATGCATTTGGGTTTTCTTTCACAGTTTGGACCTGTCATTTGTGTTGGAATATTTCTGGGTGAATATCAGAGGTCACAGGATTGCTGCAATTGTAGTGTATCTTCGGAATGGATTCCTAGTTTCTCAAAAGGAAGAAAAGGGTGGGCTGCAATTGTAGTGTATCTTTGGAGTGGAAATTCGTAGTTATGGGTGTGGGAAGGTTTTGCTGACAGGATCGACAATTCATAGAAACATTGCATGATC
>Ga0209611_10010460_pt1 | contig 13662 bp, 9 predicted proteins | sample S1TSphgellanicum_3_FD_187693 | JGI IMG/M metagenome (GOLD analysis project Ga0209611, IMG submission 187693) | Host-associated microbial communities from peat moss isolated from Minnesota, USA - S1T2_Fc - Sphagnum magellanicum MG (SPAdes) (version 2) | ecosystem: Host-associated > Plants > Peat... | reverse complement strand
TTTTCTTTTAAAAAAGCCACATCGATTGGCCCATCACCAATTTTTTTGGAACATTGGACACTTTTCAATAGAAAGACCCCTTTGGACCCAAGTTGCAAAATAGAAACAAATGTGCACCCCTTTAACTAACCTTTTCAGTGTATAAACATGAGAGTTGAACTTTGGACAAAACCATATGGGATAAAATTGAGGTGTTATGGGGAAAGTATTGGTGAATAGCTTGGGAACTTGGGCAACCCCATGGGAACATGATGAGAACATGTTTGGAACACATTGGGGACAAGGAGAAAAAACAAAAAATAACTTCATCCACCTCACCCCCAAAAGGAAAAAAATTGGGCCAATCATGAGTGCATGTTGAGCCTTCTGATTGGGTGCATAAAACTTATTTCCAAAACTATTTGTCACCATTTTTGGCCTGAGCTAATGGCAGGGGCACAAACTATGGGAAATAGTCATCATATTCATCACCTCTCCTATTCATTAGATGAGGTGCCTCCCAAGTTCAATTTTTTTTTTTGCAATGAGCCAATTTGATTGGCCCATCATGCAAAAAAGAAAAAACTATGGAGGTTCCCCAAAATAGAAGGTTCCATTTTGAAGTCTGCAAATTCTCCCCTTTGGCCCAGCTACATTTGCCAAAGCATATGGGATGAACCTGGGGTGCTATTGGGGATTCTTTGGGGAACATGCCAGGAACATGGGAACCTGGGGAACTTGAATGGAACATGTTGGGAAAAAAGAAAAAATGAAAAAAATCCCTTCCCCCCCCTCCCCCCCCGCCCAAAACTTAAAAGAAAAATAGTCAAGACACTTTGAGTGCATGCTGAGCCTTGCCATTGGCTGCACGAAATTTCTATTTCCAAAACTGTTCCTGACCATTTTCGGCCTATGCTAATAACCCCATTATAAACTGGGGGTACTTATTTATTTATTATAGTTGAATATTTTTATTTGGCATCATGTGAAGTCGAAAATTTCAAAAGTTACCATCTTTACTGACGCACTTGATTTTTAGAAAATAAAATAATTATTGTATACCTGAGTGCCGAAAATGGCCACAATTGGATTTTTCTTCGCTAATTAAATTCGTTGGTTGGACAGAAATTTCCAAACCTTTCAAACCGCGACGGGTCCTGAGTCCTGACTCGTGGGTGTATGTCTAGTTCCATGTTGCCGCCTCCCGCCCTTCCCGCCATTACGCTTTCCCGCGCTCTCTCCAAGGGAGCAAGTGCAAAGCTCCGTCTCTCTCTCTCTTTCCTTCTCTCTAGCGCGTGGCCCTCGCGGGATGCAATTCTGTCGCACAATTTGCAACGCCCGCAGAATTGAGGTCACATTTCAGTTCCTTCACTCCTGTCCTGGCCGGAGCTTTCGAATTTCTCAATCTTCAAGTATGGAGCGAGATTCGTTTGTAAGGAAGGGATGATGGGGAGATCTGGTGTAGCAGCAGGCGGACGGTGAAGAGAGAAAGAGAGAGAGAGCGCTCAAGGATCCTGTCTTAGGTAAGTATATTGCATCTGTTTTGATGGCTGGCTAGGTTTTCATTCTGCTTCCCATACTTAGAATTGCATCAGGCGGCCATACAGCTAGGTCTCCGTCCCTTACACGAGTTTCGAGTCTTTGTTTTCGGAAGTTTGGAGAGTGTTGTATCTCCTCTTTTGGCCTTCTTTTTGTCTTCTGTAGTTGTATTTTTTGGGGGTCCAAGGTCTTGAGGAATGATTCGGCTTCGCATTGTGTGTTAGATCACGAACTGGTTGTTTGAAAGCTATGATGACATTCGTGCGGCGGGAGGAGCAAGTGCTCGGGCGGGCTATGGGATTTGGCAATAGCAACATTTCCAGTACTTGTGCAGACTCAGGTGCATTTCTTCATGACGTTTGAGAAGTTTCTCTTCAATAATAATCTGCATCGAGTCACATAATCATGAATGAAGATGTTGTGCATATGATTTTGAGTAGAAATATGATTTGGCTCCTTTGTTGTATGGACAGATGAAGAGGAGGAGGAGCATTCTTCTTCACGAGTGAAGAAATGGCGATCTCTTTCGCTTCTTCAAATTGGAAGCTGCGCTGATAAGAAGGCCTTGGTGGATCCTCCTCGTGATAGCAAGAAGCGTTTCTGGGAGGTTTTTGACACAGAGACACGAAGCCTACCACAAAATTTGAGGAAAGTTGCAAGGTCTGATTCAGCTGAAGAACAGATAGGCATTGAGAAGATAGTGAATCAGAGCCAGAGCCTAATGTCGAAGGTCAAGAAAGTTGCCAAGTTCGATTCTGCTAAAGAGACGAAGAAAGAGAAGATGGTGAATCAGGGACAGAGCCAATTGAAAGAGAAGATGGTGACTCAGAGGCAGAGTGAATTGACTCCCAAGAGGTTTCTGGCAAAGAAGAAGAAGAAGAAGGCTAACGAGGAGGGGCACAAGTTGGGTCTGCATCAGCAAAAGGATGACTCGCCTCTGTTTAAGGGGAAACTGTCCAGATTGAACCTCCAAAAGCAGATGTATTCAGTCAAGCAAGGAATAGCAGTGGAGGAGGATGAGAAGCCTGCTTTGAGTAGAAAGGTGTGGAATTGTGAAGAGATGGGTGCTTGGCATGAGAATGACAACTTTGGAAAGCAGAAAAAGAGAAGAAGGAAAGTTAGGAGCACAAGTTCTCTGTATGCTTGCACTCAGGAGGTGAGAACAGAGGCAATCAAAGATGAATTTGAAGATGACTGTCTGGAGGATGATGTTGAGGATGACTGTTGGGAAGACGAGGCTGAAGATGACTGTCTGGAAACTAACTCTGAGGAAGCAACTCTTGGCTACCGGCGAAAGAAGCACAAGACTGTTGTTAGACATCCAAAGCCTATGGGCAATTGCCAAGGATCATGTCGGCTGGATTTGGAATTGGTGAAATCTGAGGGTTATGAATCCCAGAAAGGTTGCCACACCAGCTATCCAGGAGCAGTTGAAGCTGAGGAGGCAAGCAATTGTACAATGCAGGTGTCTGATACCATTGCTGAATCTGAAGCTGACGACTTCCAATTCATTGAAGAGGATGCTAGCAAGTCAGCATTACATTTGAAAGGCATTGAGGACTATCCAAGAGGTGAACTAAATGAAGCTTATATGTATGGTCGTCAACAGGAGGATCTAGGAACACTCAAAATGACAATAACATCTCATTCAGCCACCAGACATGCTTGGAATTTGACTGCATGTGATATGCAACTATCAGAGCTAGCTTCTTTTCCTGAACACTCCTCAAAAACTCTTACAGAATCTGCAACCTGTGGGAGCAAGCCAGTGACAGGAACAGTCTGGGAAGTTGCAGATAATGTTGTCCAGAGCTCAATGGAGGGAACTCATGATGGTCCTGCTCTGTTTGAGGCTTGGGAAATTCAAAGCACCAGATGCAGCCTGCAGGAAACAACCCATCTTCCCTGTGACTTTATAGAAACTTTTGAGGAGCATCCAATGTTATTGAGCAGAGAAGACAACAGTGAGCTTGATGTTAGCACTCTCACTATATCTCAAGAAGAAAACATCCTTCCCAGTTCTACTACCCAGCAAATGAATGCTGTTCTTGATGAACTGTCTCTTGAAATGCCAATGTCACGTTATGACCTATTGCAGCAAGGACATTTGGTTTCAAGCTCTACCTTCCACAAAGCAACTGTCCCCACAGAGGTCCTCAGTAACAAAATAGCTGCAACTATGGAAGTTTCTGAGCAAATAGGTCTAAGTCTGCATTCTTCCAGGGTTAGAGAAGTAGGACAGCTTGCAACAAGTCAAAACTTGCTATTGCATGAAGATTCCTTCCAACTTGCAAAAGACATAGCGGTAGCTTGTCTGCCAGGTTCAGCAGCGCTGCAGACCAGTTCACAGGTCATGAGCTCCTTGCATCAAAATGATGGACGAGATTGTAAGGCCCTGACAGATGCTGCAGTTTTATCAACTGCCACCTTTGAAGGTGTTGTGCAGGAGCATGGAGGTGTTGATGCAGATGTGCAAAATAAGTTAGCAGCCAGCTCCTATCATGAGAGCCCTGCAAAATCATCTCCACATGATATTCATAATAGCTCCAAGGACGAGATCATTATGTCAGGGGAAAGAGTGACCAAATGTGATCAAGCCCATGAGGTCATTTACCTGTCTGATGATGAGGATGAGGAGATATCCAAGGGAGCTCAAGGATCACCCTGGGGAATGGCCATCCAAAGTACACAAGATTGTCAAGATGTGGCAGTGGTATTGCCAAATGTCCCTGGTGAAGTTTTGGTGCATGATCATGGGCACACTGATGCAGATGTGCAAAACAAGTTGTCAAGCAAGTCCCAAGAAGAAGACATCTCAACTTCATCTCTTGGTGATGGCCCCATAAGTTCATTTTTTGTAAATACATTCCATTCAACAATCATTGCTATGGACAAAAGTGCTGAAGAGGTGATTCACAACAACGATGGACCAACTGTGGGAGTGCCAGGATCACCAGGGCAACTTGGAGACCGAAGTAAACCAAATGAGCGTGTGGTTGCTGCAGAATTGCCAGGGCAACAGCTTACACATGGGTCTACTTCACCTGCAAGTTGCAATGCAGAATTGAGCTGTGATGAAGTGTCGCAAAAGCAGGAGCCAAGTTCAATCATATCTCAACATGCAGTGGTATCAGAAACTGATGAAAATATTGCAGCCCAGAAATCTGTACTGGGTAAATGCTTTTCCACTCACTATAATGAGTTGTATCTCCAGCAGAATCTATGTTAGTTTCTGATTGTTCTGATCACTCAGCTTCCAATGTGCAAATGAACTTCCTTGCATTGTAGGAACCTGAAGTTAACTGTTTGCTGTCTGAAACCTGATGCAGATAGGGAAACTCAAAACACTTTTCTTGTGGAAAGAATGCCAAGCAGCAATATGGGAGATATGTCCACGAAGGAGGATGTCTCTACCATGACTGTGAATTCCCAAATTGTTCCTGAGAGTGGGCATGAGCATAATGAACATGACACTGACAAACAGAAATGCCAAGAAACATGGGTGGGGGAGTCAAAATTACCATCAGTAACAAGCTTTTGGTCTCTCGATTCTGATTCCAAGAAAGAGAATGAAGTCTCACAGATGGAGCAAGTGAATTCTGGCCTCCATAATAATCTGTCAGGCAACATTGAGGAAATTGCTTCTCAGGAAGGAGACACTGAGAGTATGATCACAGAGCCAGAGTTTGCCTGCACAGTGACACGGAATGAAGATGTTTCCAGTGATGGTGCTGCAAAGCACATTGCATGCCATGACCCCAAAGAAATGGATACACCTTTGGAAACAGGCAGCTTTCAAGAGTTAATCACAAGTACTGTGGATACTGCATCCCCTTTACAGACCATGGAGACCAGTGCTTCTGCGCTAGTTGACATGTATAAACATTCTGAAGAAAACTGTGCCCTTCTTAGCACCATTGAGGAATCAGACTGCACTGCTTATTGTGAAAATATGTCAGCAGGTTCATTTTGCGCCTTAGATTCACTCAAACCTTCGGTCCCTTGCAAATTTACTGGATGTAGTGCACACAGAGCAGGTGTTGACAATGTGGAGACAGGTAAGACCTTTGAGCCAGAAATGTCTGATTGCAGCAGCAAGATCAACAATGGTGATCCAGCAGCAAAGACCTCCAAAATGTTCAGTGCAGAGGAGGAAGATATGCTAACAAATGAGCTGCCTTCCATTCAACACTCTGAACTTGAGGAGGAAGCAGGAGGGGACACTGACTGCTTGTTTGCAGGGCCTTCAAGGATGCCCCACAAACGCAAGGTAAGCATCCAACCCCGCCTGCAGTTATTCCTATCACTTTGGAGCTCTCAAGGCAGAACACACATGTGCCATTTCTGAAGTGCAGCTCATGTGGTCACTAATGAACCACCTTCTGTTGTGTAAACAATTCATGATACATGAATTTATGATGGGGATTTCATAATCCTTAGGATTTTGTCATTAGAAAGCAATTATTACAGACTGCACCTTTGGAGTGATGGGTGGTAATCAGTACCTGGCAGATCTCTGCAGTGTAGTGGTTTACTTGAGCTGTATAAGCCCCATGCTAAAGGACCATTCATTTTGCTGCAGGCCATATCACCCCAGTCGCAGTTCCAACTCATTCGAGCATCCCTTGAGGAAGAAAGGATGCCTACTATCCGAGTCAAGCGAATGAAGCGTATGTTTCTCGTGAATGTTTTGCTCCTCCTTTATTGTATCATTCTTCCGGTGTTTGGCATTTTTCCTTGCTATATAAGCTGCCATTTTAACTGGGTCAATTGACTCTTTGTAGCTGCTTGTTGAGACTATTGCACAAACAATTTATGAATGCAGAACATCAGGGTGGAGATGCCCATGAAAGAAAGCAAAGCAACAAAGTTGTTTTTAGATGGATGGGAACACAGGCTGACAGAGATGATTATCCCAATGGAAACTTCTTTTGCGAGTCAAATGAAGAAATCCAAGGAAGGAGTGACAGGAAAGTCCAGCATGAGCCACAGTCTGGATCACCTATTCCAACTGCAAAGTCTCTGGGCACACCTGGGCAAGCTGCTCATAACAGCTCTCCAGGAAGTGAACCAGTCTTAGAAGAATTGCACAATGCTGCCAACTCTTCTTGTTCAGCCTTTGGCTCCCCAGATCACAACAAGCAACCTGCTCTTCCTCGGAAGTTGGGCTTGCAGCAGGCCCTATTGCAGTGTAATGATGTGTCTCCCATTCCATGCCTCCAGCAAACTGACAATGAGGCACCCAGGTCAGGTAGCCCGGACACTACTAAGACTTCTCCAGCCCCAGGCAGACCCAAGGGCATACTCAAGTCTTGTCAGGGCCGTTGCAAGTGCCCTCGGTGTCTGCAACTTTACAAGCATACAGATACTGCTTCAGTATTCATTGACTCTCAAATGAAGTTCATAGGCCGCATTGCCAAGCGCTTGATAGGACAATTGGGAAACATGTGCACTATATTCGAAGAAGTCCTCACTAATCATCAAACAGATTCTTCATCTGTGGCTTCTCCATTGTCCCTGAAGGTACATACACTCATGATATGTGCCTTGCTTGGAACCAGTAAAACAGTGTTCAATGTGGAACTTGAACAGCCTTTAGTATGTTCCCCTTCCTTTTGAGCAAGGATATATGACAAATGGTGTGAACTTAGGTGAATTTCTATGGTTCTCATCTTGCTCATTACCACTATGCAGGTTCAGGGGGGTCTTGATGGTGCATCAGAAGCAGCGGGGTCTGCAAAGAAAGATCTTGCAAAAATGGCTCGTGACTCCAGACGTGTTTGCCACATCCTTGTATGACTTATTTCTTTTCATTCAGTTCCTTCCGCTCATCTTTGAGTTCCCAAATATTGTTGGCAGTTTTGATTTCAAATAGATTTGGAGCAGCAGCCATGTTTTTTAATAGGTGCTCTTTGAATTGTACACCTTCTGCAAATGACTACGAACCTCCACGCACAGTCCTTTGCAGCATTCTTACACTGGTTACAAGGGATTGTTGCTGCAGGGCCGAAGAAGGATTACATTTGCAGATGCTGCTGGGAAGGAGCTTTGCGATTTCAGAGTATTCACACCGACAAAAGACCTCTGACTATCAATCCTTGTCAGGACAAAAACCTCATCTGAACCAAACATTGTTTCCAAATACTCACTGAAGCTCTGAAGATTGCCTTCCTATTCTCAAGAAGGTCACCATCAAGCAGTCTATTGTGGACAACTCCACAGCACTGCACCATATAATTGTTGGCATGAGCCTTCATCTACTAGAAAAGGAGCTCAGCAAGTGTAACATTCTGTAGACTGCATGATAAACTATCACCAATGCAAAGACCTGTGGGCAAAGCTCCACAGGAAATCTAATTTCTCCACTACATCTCAATGAGAAGACTGTTGTGACAAGATGATCAGGATACTCTATCCTGACTAGCATTTGCAGAGGACATGAATGGATTAGGTTTAGACTTGCCATCATAACAGAAAGCACAAATAGAAATAATGAGCAGGATTGTCAGGTCCTGGATCCAATTGTGTTCTTAGATTCTCATACTATTTCATGCATTTGTTCAGTTCTCATGTTTTGGGTGTGTCAAATTGTGTCAGTATATTAAAGAGACAATGGGGATGGACAAGTGTGCCTTGCTGGTCAAAGCACAAATTGGCATCCATTTCAGATTGGTCGGATTTCACTTCTGGCAATTAACTGTTCTCTAATCCTAATGGAAGATATGATCACTAGGTGGTCTTCTGTGAGGTTTCTACATGAAACTGTTTACACAAGAATACTCTGACTTGCCCATAGATTCACTGTAGATTCACTATTATTTGGTTTGTGAGAGAACCCCACTGAAGAGGAATCAACCTTCCTTAGTAATGGGACCAGAGATGATAGTACCCTTGGTACTGCCACAAGGAGAAAGAGAGGAGTGGGTTCTCAGTTAATGAGCCTTCAACACCATCCATTGATGAGTCCTTGTAGTGGGTAAACTTACTTTGTCAGACAAAGTGGCACTGAGTTTGCAGCTCTGGTAACATGTTCACTACCGCTGCAGCAAGTTCGTTTGTTGGAGTTTGACAAATGATCTTTTGCTGACATGTCTTCTTGGATTTCAATCCATGTTTGCATTCAATATTTTCTTCACAGGTCTCCAGATCAACCATGCTTTCTGACACATTTTCTTTCCCTTACTGAAGTACCAGTACCTTTTAACTCTATTTGTACCTACACCTCGTAGTTCCAGAGTGGTATTACGTCTAGATGCAGCTTCATCTTCCTGATATGATTCCTGCTGACAACCTGCACAGCTACAAGCCCATCCAATCTTTCAAAAACAAATCAAGGGGAATGCGAAGGAGAATTACTCATTATTGAGCAGGACAGTGAGGACTGTGCTCAGCAATTCAGCATCAGAATTTGCACCTAAATAGAAAAAGAACCCCATATCTATGAGATTGCAGAGAAAACTCCTCAAGAACACGTTGAAGGTACACAATCATGAGTGTAGTCATAACGTCAAAACTTTGAGTATTGCTCACGAAGTGTTAGATCACCTTCATCAAGGATAACAGCAACCAGCTGCCACAGACTGCATCAGCTCCTGATGGTGGGTATAGATAAGTATTTAAATAATCTGCCTAAAATTTGGGCACCAACATATAAACATCTGCATATTGAGCTCCTGTTGCATTTCTGGAACCCATTGGAAATGAGAATGTCATCACACTCACAGTTTTTTGGCCCTTTCAACATGAAAATATAGAATTTAGCGTCTTGAGAAATGATGTTTTCTTCCAATAAAACACGGAATTCTTATAAGTTGGCCACCAACTTAAACCTGAACATATCATACTCTTCTTCTGAAGACTCTCATGAATGGAAACCTGTGAGAATGGTAACCTCCAGAACTGGGTTCAAACAGCAGCCAGAGGCAATTCACTATTCAGCAAGATTATGTGTAAGGGCTACCCAGCTGAATGAGAAGTAACAAGTAACAACGAACAATAATGCCCACATGAATTTGAAACATAATTTTGAGACAGTGATGAAATAGCTCAACAAATGGTGAAATTGATAGCATTTACAGGTGGTCTAATCGAGCACAAACATCACAGCAAGTGGCAAGATATTTGGATAGGTATAGGAAAAGTTTCAAAGTTGAGTCTTGTGGAAACGTCCAGGCATGTTCGAACGACCAAGATCTGTTTCCTGTTGAGGGAGATTTGGTTGAATGAGAAAGTCTTGAAGATTCCGAGACTCTCCTCGTTGGCAGCAGCCAAGAGCTATGACACATGTTTGTTCTACAGCTAAAATGCTCTTCCACAGTATGCTGAAATGCTCCTTGGTGAACCTGATTTGTTCCTGCACAGAAAACCTTCCTTCAGTCCTGAGGACGGCATAAGTTTACATATGATAGTGAATTTGCAATGACCAAACAGAGTGGCAACTATCGGCTTTAGGTGCTGCACCCAGAATTCCTTAGGGTTTCCAGAGAGAAGATTCAATCAAGGAACGTCTTCCAGAAAGAACCTCCGGCACAAAGGATTTCTTACTCCTCTTGGAAATTGAGCTGGAAGGGAGACGTTAAGGATCTCAGTGTGTACTGCACTGCCTAAAGCCAACAACTCCCCCATAAGGGACACTACAAAAGATTACTTTTTTTTTTACAACAGAATTCCAGGATTAGATCAGTATCGGCCTTGTCAATTCACAGATCAGTTTTCATGTCAACGTAGCTTCGCATCGTGTTGATTGAGGATCAACCTCGGGTCAGCTTAGGTCAAAACAATTTTAAAAAATTTGATAAAATTATTTATCCCAATGCCAACCAAAATTTAATCAACATAAACTTTTTGGGACATAGATAATTGGTTGGACTTGGATCCATATGGAGATCAAAATTCACTAGCCAAAAAAAATTGTGATTGTCAAGGTGTGATGTTGATGATTGAATTTTAGTCAAAATCTTGATGTTCTAATTGTTTTTAAAAATCAAACATGGTGAATAAGGATGAACCTAAGTGGTAGTCCCTACCACAACCGAAATCAAATCCTCAAAAAAATCGTGACCATCAAGAAGTGACAACTAAATTTTGGTCAGCATCTCGATGGCCAAGAATTCTTTTTCCAAGTTTTATATTTTACATTTTTCACACCTAAAATTTGATTGCCACATGCATTGCTATGGACTTGGGTAGGACTAGCCCATAGGGTGTAGACAAGGACCATGACTAGGTCCACCTTGGTCATGGTATTTAGGTGAAATTGATATTGAAATAATGATAATAAAAATAATAGGGGTGCTCTATGGACTTGGGCCTAGAGCACCCCTATCTAGGTTGTGACAAAAATTTGGTTGCAACTTGAAAAGTAGTTTTTGAAAAATAAATAAAAACCACCTTCAAAGTTGCAACCAAAAATTTTGGCCACAACTTGGACATGGGTCCTTTGTCCATAGGGGTTGTGACCAAGTCCATTCTACTCGCAATTTTTTGTGGTAATCGAATTTCAAACCTAAAAGGAAAATAAAAGAAAAAAGACCACATTTCAATGAACTATATATATATATAATGTTTTTTTAAAAAAAATTGGGGCAGGGGGGTTAGACTCAGTCTGGAAAAATAAAAATAAAATGATTTTTATTTTTTTAAAAGATCTTGATTGTTGAGATGTGGGGATTGCAATTCGATCACCATTTTCACAATGTTTTTTTTCTCAAATTGAATATTGATTACCACAAAATTGTATATAGGTGGACTTGTTCCCCATCCCTAGAGACATGTTGGTGCCATCCAAATAATCCATGGGCGACCAAATTTTAGTTGTGAAAAATTCAAAATTTTGTCTTGGAAAAAAATTTGATTGCTAAAATGGTGATCAAAATTTAATTGGCACATCTTTGTGATCAAGAGATTTTTCATATTTTTAAATAATTTTCTTTTAGGATTGATTTCCTATTGTCATAAGCAACCAAAATTTAGTCTCAAAACTAATAATAAATGAAAAGAACTTATGTACAAAATGGAAAAAACTATGAATTTTTTTTAAATGTGAGAACATAAGGTCAACATTATCATTAACTAAACAAACTTACACATCCATCATGATATTGATGCAATGACCAACAAAAATGGGCATGTCACATCATTGTTTACAACCTTGACAAATTGTGAAGTACCATTAGTCCATCCAAATCTCTTTCAATAACACCTTGTTGTAGGAAGTTAACCATGAGTGAACCATATTTAAAGACACTTGTGTGATCTCTATGTAATATAGGCCAATAGGGCAAAGTTGCAACACACGAGTCCTTCAACCCCCATGTCCATGATTCTCTAACCTAGGATGCAATCACAACCAATGACTATGTCATAGTCATGAAAGTCTTGGGATGATTCAAAATAAAGATTGTGCTCGCAAAATGTTTGCCACTCCTAATCAACCTCTTGAAACCATTAGATAAACAAAGGTATGTCTTAGCTTGGAGTGATATCACCATGAATGATAGGAATAAGAATACAAAAACTAGTATGCACACATTGTCACCAAGGCACTTTTGAGGATGGTTATGCAACAAATGCTCAAAAGCATGTTACAATGAACTACTCACATAAATTGCTAGTTGCACAACAAACATGCCCTTCATATGAGGGTGAGGATCAATCCCCTTCATTCAAAAACTCCCCTATTACATTCTCCAAAGGTCATGATAATGATGAACACAAGGAGGTGAAGTATGAAAAACTTCATATGTTGTTAAATGATAGGATCTAAAACATGATGTGATTTAAATGATAAGCAATCATCATCACCAGCCATAAAGTCCCCTTTATGGCTTAACAAATGCAAAAAAAGGCACATCCAAACATTGCACCTCTTGGAAGAACCCCTAGAAGTCACCCTCACACTTGGACAACTATTACCATCCCAACCTCACTTTCTATCCAATTTCTCTCACTTTAACCTTTGATTGTTGAGATATGATGTATGATCTAATGATCCTCTCTAACTACAAGTGTCAAAAGATATGGTTTAGCAATGCATCACTCAACTGATCTTGTCAACATTAATATAAGGTGCATGTCAAGAATCAACTAGCAAATTATAAAGTGAAGCTTGCACACGTGCTAAAACCATCAAACCTAATACACCAAAATTGTTAAGGGGTAAAAAATCCCTAGGCTAGTTAGTGCCATAGGCATCCTAATAACTAGTTGGTTACTAGTGGTAGACTTATTGTCCTTTACCAAAAGGATGAAGTTAATGAGATTATGTAGTTCATGTTATTGAGTGGTTGGGCGTAATCAACCCAACCACTAAGGAGATTTCTAGAAAGGATTAGGATAAGGATCCTATTTTCATGGGGTCAATGTGGGCCTTGTGTAGCCTTTTAAAGAAGGATGATTAGAGGAAGATTTGGAAGGGATTCTGGGGGCATTCAATGTGTTGTAGTTTGGGAGTTGAAGTTGAAAGCTCTTTCTTGGAGAAGTGTTGTTGTGAAACGTTAGAGTGGAAAGAGTAATTTGGCATGATAATGTACTTGTGTGTTACTTTTCCATGGAAAAAGGTTGAAGAACATTATTGAGTTTATACTATTAGAAAATGAAGGTAAGTAATATAGTTTAAGCTTGCATTCTGTGTTGTTACATTTTGTGTAGTAATTCTGTGTTTCTTATACAAAAAGTGATAAGGATGTGTGCAAGGCTTTAGTTTTCAAAGTAGGAAATCAATCAATGCCACATGAAGGTAACAGCCCATATATGGTAATAGGAAGATAGACTAATTAGAAGTTGAAATCTGTAAGGTACATGGGACTATTGTAGATGGTAAGTCGCATTCAAGAGAATTTGCAATGGCTATTAACGGTAGGTAGTGATGAAAAGTCTTTCCGGAAGACTACAGATGGTAGGTAGTGCTTTTAGGGGCCTAGTACAAGCACTCTAAAGCTTGGACAGTAGCTATGGAAAGCCTATAAACCCATTAGACCCCATTCTAATGCACTAGACGTACTATAGAAACCTAAAAGGTAATGATTGCCCAATCCTTCATATTCAATTTGTTTGTTGTTTATACTTCTTCTTACACCACTAAAGTAGTTTATAAACAAGAGGGCGAGTCTATCCCTAAATGGGTGAAAGGGTGGTTCCAAGGTA
>Ga0209611_10010459_pt1 | contig 13662 bp, 15 predicted proteins | sample S1TSphgellanicum_3_FD_187693 | JGI IMG/M metagenome (GOLD analysis project Ga0209611, IMG submission 187693) | Host-associated microbial communities from peat moss isolated from Minnesota, USA - S1T2_Fc - Sphagnum magellanicum MG (SPAdes) (version 2) | ecosystem: Host-associated > Plants > Peat... | reverse complement strand
GTGGGTTAGTGAGTGTTTTTGTTTCGAAGGTAAATAGGTGGCATGGAGCGTGGCGATGGCAGACTTGAGGATTTGCGACACAACACGCGCGCTTTTGTGCTCTTCCTTTGGTCGCACTTCTTCTTCGTCTCCCGTCGTCTGCGTTTTTTGTGCAGCTCTGCTTCTCCCGCTTCCTTTCGACGTATTTTTTGAGGGTTGTTTTTCACGCTTTTGGTTACGATCTCGGTTTTTTTCTGGTTCCTAGTTGCTGTTGCTGTCATTGCTTTTCCTCTCACCATGGCTTTCGAAAAGATCAAGGTGGAGAATCCTATCGTCGAGATGGACGGTACGTTCATTTCCCCGCCCTTTTCTTTGTTGCCCTGCAATTGTCCTTGTATCAGAGAGTACGTAGAATAATGGTCCTTTGCAGAGGGATTTTTCTGGCGTTTCCTATCGCACAGAAGATGAACGAGGCTTGAAGATTAGCTCTTGAGATGCATGGCCGTTCCATTTACTGTTGACGCAAGCTCTTCATTTGTCTCTTCTGCGTAGAAAAACTTTAAATTGGAGACAATGTTTGTCATTTGTATTCTAGGAAATGAGGCGAGAGATTGCCACTTTGAAAGTAGGATAGATGTTCCATTGTTAACGATGCAGCTCTCCTTTTCTTTTGCTTGCACGATAGCTCTAAACATGTTTTTTTTCCCCATTTGTTCTGCTAACTAGTAGTGATCGCGAAGATCTGCATCTTGGAATTGGATTGCTACCGATGTGAGGTTCTGATCCTTCAGTTCTTATTCTCTGCCTTTTTGCTGTCGGAGGTTTTTTTCGCGCCTTTGCAAGTGTCTGGTTCTTTGCGAAGATCTTACATTCTTGGAATCTCTCTTTCTACGATTTTGCTCGTTGTTGTACACGTGTACTTCATCTCTTTTAGCTACAGATAAAGGCTTCTTTCAAGCATGGAGATAAAAAGTTGTAGCCTGAAATGGATTTGATACTTTTTTGTATCTTCCTTTTCTCATTGTGGGAACAATTTGTATAGTGCAGACTTGGTGATTAGCTGATCTAATGGTAACTGAAGAAGTTGCAGGCAATGATTATATCATGAAGAGGGTTTGTCGGTTGGGATTCATCTAGCTTTCTGTATTTGATACCTTTTTCAGGCAGTTCTTCCCAATGGAATGCAAATCTTCATCAACAGCTGCTGATGTATTATCTCATTTGTTCAAGCTTCTATTTTTTGTCATGGTTGAATCATTGATGGGATGGTGATCAGAAGTTTTTTGAAACTATTCTCATGTTCTTGTCCACCCTTGGGAACATATCAATGGCAGCTGGTCACAATCCAGCTCACTTTTGAGATTGAGGTTGTGTATTTAGGGCATTTGCTTGACATGTTCTAGATCACCAGTTATAGGGTTGTGACCTAGAACATGTCAAGCAAATCTCCTAGTGTCTGTGGCCATCAATACACGCTTGGTTTTGCAGTTCAGTGGTGTACCCATTAGCAGTCTTGCTCTTTGTACTGGTGTTAGTCCACTGCTCATGGTGAGCACCTTCACACTCCAGGATTGCCTTCGTTCGCATCAATCCTCATGGACATGCATGCCAGCTTCCTAAATTGGGTGCTGTGAATATAGTTTCAAACCAGCACTGATTTGCTTCTTTTTTTTCTCTTGAAGATGATCCCATATGAATGTGACATGTTACATAAGGATCTGTGATGCTCTTATGAAGTTATTCACTCTGAGATCAAGAATGTCTGCTTTTGGCTAGGTGTTTCTATCTACTGTTCATCATCATTGTCTGAAATCTTGAGATGTGTGTAACTGATTCATGTCATGTACTGGAGTGCAGGGGATGAAATGACCAGAGTCATTTGGCAAATGATCAAGGACAAGGTGTGCTCCCCTCTTGCCTGTACCTTATGTGACATAGCTATGATTTTCAGCAAGCTTGGAGAATCACATGTCCTGACAATCAAAGTACAGACTAATTACAGATTCTGCTGTGATAGTTTGAACATAATTGCTCATGTCTGCAGTCAAGCTCTTCTCTAGGAATTTGCCTTCTATCTGTGGGTACAAAGCTACTATTTACATGTCCTTTGAGAGTTGACCAGCTACCTGTGTCCTACCTATAGAGGGATTCTTAGATTTTGGCAACAGTTACTTAGGGTGCAATTATAAGATGTGAACTGAACATATTACAGACAATTTTGATGTTTTTGTTTCTGCTTCATTGAACTCACAGCTCATTTTACCTTTCTTGGATTTGGAGCTGAAGTATTATGATTTGGGAATCCTTCACCGGGATGCTACTGATGACAAAGTTACAATTGAAAGTGCTGAAGCCACCCTTCAGTATGTTGAGAATTGTTAACCTTCTTGGTTAATGCCAGTAATCTGAGTAGCTCTGAATGATCTATCTTTCTTTCCTTGTCTTTCCAGATATTTTCCTTTTGACACTGTCATGCATTGGCAAGCTGACTACTCTTTGCTACCTCCATTATAGACCTATAGTCTTTTCCATGTGACTGCAGGGTTATTCTCCAATCTTAAGAAAACATGATCTGCCTGCTGTAAGATTGAGCAAGACTTTTCTTGAGGTCTCATGGGGTGAGCTTAGAGGCACCTTCATCCACTCGTACCAAATATATCGCTGGCAGAATTTACAAAGTTTTGAGGGTTGGTTGATACTATGTAGAAGACCCTGTCACTCTAATTGTAATTGTACCCTAGACACTGAGATATTCCGATTGTCCATTGTCAACAGGTACAATGTTGCTGTTAAGTGTGCAACCATCACTCCTGGTTGGTTTCATTCCCTGTGATTTTGATGTCTGCTCCAGTGTCACAGTTCTTTTCATTTTCATTCATTCAGTTGTTGTCATGTTTCTGCCCTGCTGTTCCACATCATGATTTGGCTTATGCTGCTCTTACAGATGAAGGGGCTGGCAGCTCATTTCTGTATCATATTTCGTCAGGGTGATGGGAATAGACGACAGGGAAAATGTCCCTGGCTTCTAGGCACATGTGTATTGATTGCTTTGTGCTCTGTGCTTGGCACTTGTCGACATGCATTGTGACCATGAAATGTGATGATTGACTCATAACTTTTCTACCATACTGTACTGTTTCTTTGTCCTAGTAGTTCCTTCCCTTCTTTATACTGGTCTTGCCCATATTTGTGTCTTTCAAATTTACCCAGTAAACCATACTGTATTTTGTGTGGAATGTCGGGTTCCAGATGAAGCACGTGTGAAGGAGTTTGGGCTCAAATCTATGTGGAAGAGTCCTAATGGAACTATCAGGAACATCCTCAATGGTGGGTACATTATTACCACACAACACATGCCAGACCTTCCTTCAGACTACTGCTGGTGCATCATGCCTAGATCTGTATGGTCCAGAAAATGTAGACTGTCACCATAGGGATTTGGAGGATTATGGAGTTGATACTGTTAGAATTTAACATAGTTCATACCAAAGTCTATGAGCTAGTGTAAGTTGCTGCTGGACCAGGTGCTGATGAGACAGAGTTAGGGTAAATGTTCACAATGGCAGATTCTATATTTTTTGGGCTATTGCCACCTGCATTGGAAATTATACTGACAATAACTATTGAGTTTGCAGGTACTATGTTCCGTGAGCCTATTCTGTGCAAGAACATTCCCCGGCTTGTCCCAGGTGATCATTATTCTTTCTGAACAGATATAGTTTCATTCTTTCAAATTCATTTTCTTGGTTTAAAATTGGATACACTACTCCAAATAATGGGGCTTCATAAGACATATAGTGAGGAGTTGAGATACATGGATGTGTCAAATTTCAGTATTGTTGTTGTCCTTGTTTGCCTCATTTAATTGGCACCCAGCCATATGGTACAATGGCCAGCAGTTAGTTGCCATATGTCAGGCATGTCACACTGATTTCAAGGTGGTGGATTATAGGGCAGGCTGGACAAGGCCCATCTGCATTGGCAGGCATGCATTTGGGGACCAGTATAAGGCCACTGATGCAGTCTTTAAAGGTGCAGGCAAGCTAAAGATGGTGTTTGGTAGGATTTCTCTCCCTTCCATGCTCAGTGTTTGAAGGCAATCAGCCCAGTACCAAGAAAGAAAACTCTTTGAGTCCTGTTCTGATATGCAGGACTTTTGATGGAACTGAGTACAGAATGTTCTTGCATGACTGTGATCTCAGTACAGGTATCTTTATGAAATTCTCTTCTAAATTGGAGAAAGTGACTCACTTGTTCCTGTCAGTGCAGTTCCAGAGAAAGGTGGGGAAACACAGGAGTTTGAGGTTTATGATTTCAAGGGTGCTGGAGGAGTCGGGATTACCATGTACAACACAGATGAGGTATTCATTTGAATTGTCTTGGTCATATAAGACTGGGAGCAAACTGAAGCCAGCTAACCAGTTGCCAGCCTTTCTTGTGTTCCTAGTCAAAGGGCATGGGTGGAGTACATAATTTTTGGTCTTATTGGAGTCAGGCTGCATTTGATAAGTGAGGATGCCCTCAGTTTCTAATGATGTTGTGCAGTCCATCCGATCTTTTGCTGAGGCATCAATGACCATGGCATACAACAAGAAGTGGCCATTGTACCTAAGCACCAAAAATACCATCTTGAAGAAATATGATGGAAGGTACAGTTATGTATTTACATTAAGTGATCAAGTGCAATGTAGTTCAGATGAAAATGTTTGTTGGCCATCTGATTGTGGACTGGAGTTTTGCAGGGTTTTTCTTATTATTTTGGCTATCATTGGCTCCTAGATATCAACAAGAATATAAGTCAGTAGTTGTGGTTCAATCAATAAGGGACCAGTGCTTGACAGCTATGATTTGATTATGTATAACTTGTGTGGAACTCTTGTTGGACTCACTAGTCTGGAGACAGGTGCTAATTATGGGTAGAACTGACAGGTTCAAGGACATTTTTGAGGAAGTCTATGAATCAGGATGGAAGGTGAAGTTTGAAGCTGCCAAGATTTTCTTTGTTTCAGGGTCAATGAAATTTCACACTGGGTTGCCCCAAGTTTTTTCAACTGTAAGTTCCATGCTCACTTGTGTGCCTCTATAGTAATGAATGGTTGATTCCTCTGTCAAGATGTAGAGTTTTTTATCTTATAGTGAAACTAGAGTTTGTCAACATCAGGAGGAAGACAAAAATCCTTACTTGGGAACCTGGGCATGGGCTTGCTTGTCAGGTATGAGCACCGGCTGATTGATGATATGGTAGCCTATGCACTGAAGAGTGATGGTGGCTATGTTTGGGCCTGCAAGAATTATGATGGAGATGTCCAGAGTGACATGCTTGCTCAAGGTGTTTTTCTTATGGCTTCTTGTCTTCCACCTTGTGATTGCAACTTTTCTGTGCAGAAATGTCTTTCTCTGGTGATGGTGTCCACAGCTCTTAATATGGTTTCTATTGATGTGCTGTGTAGGATTTGGGTCTCTTGGTTTAATGACATCTGTATTGGTGAGACTCACATGCCCATAATGAGACTTTTCCTTTGTTTGTTGCCAAATGTGATTAATTGTACCAAAACTATTAGCCTATACTTTCTCTAAACATTTTTCTTTCTCAAAGTTGACTTTACTGTGAAGTTGCACATAATCATGTTTTTCTTGCCTACAGATCTGTCCAGATGGCAAGACAGTTGAAGCAGAAGCTGCACATGGAACAGTCACCCGGCACTTCCGCGTCCACCAGAAGGGTGGGGAAACAAGCACAAACAGTATTGCCTCTATTTTTGCTTGGACTCGGGGACTTGGTCACAGGTAGTTTGATCCTCCTCATCTTGCTCTGTTCAAAACCACTACAAATAAATCAGGATGTCCAATGAAATGCAGTCAACACCATTAGATAAACTCTGCTACATGATGATCCTATTCTACAGTTATTCCAAGCGCATCAGGTGTATGCATCAAGCAAGGGTGACAGCTATGTTTCCATCACTGCAATCAAGCTGTATAATCTAGCATGCTACAGAACTCACTTGGGGTATGCAGTTTCCAGGCATATGAGTGTGTGAGGTTGTGCTGAGTGGGATGTAGTCATTGATGACCAAATTTCTAAGCTCTGGTAGTGAAACCAGTCAGGTTTTGCTTCTCATCACAGTCTTTGGTCTCTCCGTTATCATTATAGCATCTGTCCATCTCTTGTTGTTGCAGGGGAAAGCTGGATGGCAATGTGAAGTTGGAGCAGTTTGTAGAGAAGCTGGAAGAGGCATGTGTTGCCACTGTTGAAGGTGGCAAGATGACCAAGGACCTTGCTCTCTTGATCTATGGTCCCAAGTAAGTTTTGAAGTTTTAACCCTAGTTTCAGGATTTTCTATTCCTCTCCTTTTGGAGACTTTCCAGGAGACTCTTATGTTCTGCATCCATGCCCAAGAGTCATATGATTCCCTGTTTGAACTCCTAGCATTGCCTTCCCTTCCTTCGCTCATTTGAAACTGTGATAAAGGGAGGGTTTGAGCAACATTGTTGTGCAAATTGTTCTGAGTGCATCACATAGATACTCCAGGTTACATGTTGCAGTGTCCATGAGCAATCCATTTAACTGTACGTGCCTGAGTGCTGTACAAATGATATGGTCAAACACAACAGATGGCCAGTGGGTTAGTAGCAGAGTCTATGCAAGCTTATATCAACAGAAAACTACTCTCTGAAGTTACAAATTGGTCTACCATAGCCACTCTGAACAGCACCTGGGATTTCATCAAGTCTTTAGTTCAGTTTTTTATCAATTCAGTGCTGTTGTTGCTATTTTTTCTTCATATATTCCCCTGGTCAACAGCAAGGTCCTGCTAGTTGTCTAGTTCTGTGGGGATCAAATATATGTTTCAGACAGTTTGAACTCTTGCAGCTTCTAGCATATGCTGGAAAGTTTAATTTGATTCTTTGTGAGTGAACTTCTACAAAAGACTTTTGGCAGCAGGTCACTGACAGCTGATGGTGTTATGCTCTGATACTTTATGAATGACACAAGGTTGTCACTCTTTCTTTTTATGCCAGCCTAGGTTTGGCTGTAACTGGACACAATGTCCTTGCTTACTTGTTTGCTTCGATTGCAGTTTCTCTCTGCCTTCACACACACAGTCACATATACTTTGTGAAGAATGTAATGGACATTCTGACATGAGTACACATGAATGCAGGATGACACGAAACAATTACTTGAACACAGAGGAATTTATTGATGCTGTTGCTGAGGAATTGAGGGCCAAGCTGTGACTGTCCAAGCTTTGAGTCTCATGTCAGAGGGAAAAGTCGGTAAGGCATGGCAAGCACTCTTTGCTGGCTTCACCATCACCCAATGTTCCGACATGCTAGGTTTGGAGAAATAATTTCACCTCTTTTGGCTGTCAGAATGATAGAATGTGTTTCTGAAACTGAACCCAGTAGCGATTTTATAGAGTATTTTGCTTTGCAGTATTTGGAGTAATGTGTATGGAAAAGGTTTATGTAGGGTTTCCTGAAATATTTACCAATAGTGTAGGGTAATAGAAAGGGTAGCAGAAAAAACTTACCTGCAAGATAAGGTATATAATTCACCATAGTATTCTACACATGAGTACATCAGGGTACAAGAATTGCCCACCAAACACTGATCAAGACTCTTGGAAGCCAAAAACTCCGAGATAAACCTGTCATTGCAAAATTAAATCTTTGTGTATGGTTGCAGACATCAAAGTAGGTGTGCTTCAAATTATTTTTACACAAGCCTCCAAACTGGTCCAAAGGGTTCCTGGTTACCCTAAACCCTAAACCCTCACCACCTATTTTGGCCTGTTACACTTTTTATCACATTCCACTTGCAGTGTTAATTACTCCTTGTCCTCAGTCATAAACATGAAAAATGTAAATGATATAAAGTAATGCCTTCTTTACACTAGGAGTTAGGGCCAATGTTCAACTCAAATCTAGCATTCCTATTAGTGCAAAAGTTGAAATCAGCCCCAAGGGCCTTACACTAGGAGTCAAGGCTGAACAAGGAAAAAGCTTGTCAATCTGCCCCAAGTTGTTAATAAATGCTGAACTTTATGGCCTTGTATTGGCCCCAAGGCTGAAAAAAGGATACCATCAAATTTGGGAGGCGAATTTGCAACCCCTGGGGCTAACGTTCCAGCATTTATTAATCTCCTGACGTCAATGTTTTGGCATTTATTAGTAACTTGGGGCCAATTTGCAGCCCAAAAATGCTCAAAGTTGACCCCAAGGTTTTATGGCCCTGACTCCTAGTGTAAAGTAGGCCTAAGAAGCTATTCAAATGTCACCATCTAGACCAATCATTATTGTTTGCCAGTAAAATCAGTCATATTTACATGCCCAAACTGACTTCTCACAGTAGTGGATTGCCATACTTCATCCAAAGTTTTATTGCAGTGGGTGGGGTTGCCCTATGAGCCTCTCCAGCAGTGCTCTGTTTGGGGACCTTGCAAATTAAAATTGGATGAAGAAAAGTGAAAACATGCTGGTTTGGCTCAGCAAAATGGTTTTTGCCCAGAATTTTCACAGTTTGCTTAGGTTGGTAAAAGGCAAAGCAAAGTGTAACACCTGCAAGAGAAGAGTGCAGTAAATATGATCCAACTGCTGCTTCCTATTTCTGATTGGCCAATCATAATGATTAGTTCCAGATTTGCTATTAGTAGTCTGCACCTATTTGCAGTCCCAGATTAAGTTTCTTGAAGTAAATAACTAGTATTTTTTGCAGGGCCACATATTGAGCATTGCTGGAGATTATATAAGGTTGGATTTCCTATTAATGAACCAAATAGGTAGGTAGACAAAGGATGCACAATTGATAATGCAATCTTAATTTATGAGAAAATGAAAAGAGTAAAAAAAAAAGTGAAAAGAAAGGCATGTTAATTGCCTAATGGAGAGTCTAGACACATACAGGACATCACTACACAAAAAGAAAATCCAACAGTATTATCAACCAAATGGAGCTGACCAACTGCCAACAAGAAACTTGCTCACTCGTCCTAACATTCATCAACTTGCTCACAAAGATATCTAACCCCTATAATAACACACAACCCCATGAATAAATACTTCAGTGCACAAGTAACTACCTCTTGAAGAAAGTACAAGAGCTCTCGAAGAAACAAATTCACACTTCAATTGAACAATTAATAATAGAAGTGGAGCGCACAACCAATTCTATAAGTGCCCTACATAACAGCACATCTACTTTGGAATTCTTATCCCTGGGTCATTGGCCCATCTACAGACAATTGAAATCCCACTAGAAAGAGGATACCAAAGATGGCAATTTGCTCCAATCCACAAGCAGATCCGACTTCTCCACCTCCAATGAGGAAAACAAAAAAATGGGTCTTTTGAGATACTTGTTGGAATTGGATTATCGGTGCAAGAAAAATTCCTGGATCGAACATCAGGGCTGTTTTATAGGTAGGGATTAAATTTGCTGGTCTGCTAAGATCTGTGTAGAGCTTCTCGATCATTTTAGCTACTACATCATATCCTGAGCTTCCATGCAAATCACTCTCTATATATGTAAAGTCCATGCACATCCCATTGGCTTTCAAACATGATCCTCTTATGCCAACAATTAGTAATTCCCGGACCACAAAAGTGGGTAGGATTAGGACAACATACAACAACATAATCATGAAACATGCCTTCCATGTCAAGTCTCTCTCTTTCACTCGCCGTTTTAGAAAACATCTCAGAGGCACTACTTCTCACACGTCTCGCAGGTACTTACTTTTATGTGTTGACACCGAAAACAAAGCCATTGCTGTACCATGGCAAATTGGTATCAGCAATCTGGTTTCGTACAGGGGAGCGGAAAGGATTTGCACTGACAGGATGAGTGATCTGAAGCCCTGTTGCTCGTAGCATCTGCTTGGCATTCACACAACATGGTTCTGCATAGTCAGTGAAAAATGCTGGGACAGCTTGTGCTTTGATAACTTCCAAGGCTCCTGTCCATGAGCTGTGTGCCTCCAGTTGTGAATTCAAGGCCACAACCACATGAGGTGTTGGCAATGCATTTGCTTCTTCTTGGTATAAGCCTCGAATGAATGTGACCCGTAGCTTTGGATTCACAGCTGTCATCCCGCCTGCCAGAGCAATGGGAACCTCAGGTCCAATCATCATAACATGGAGACTACCTGATCCTCCCAACAAGTAACCAATCTCCGAAAATGCAGGCAGCCAATCGAGTTCCCCCTCAGGACCCAAGTAATGGACAATAACCTCTCGACCCTTGGAAAGCATAGTTTTTGTGGGTACACAAAGGGATGTCACAATGCTGTATAATGAAAGAGGAAATGAAAGAATGAGAGCCACTGGACTGTCAGCTGGAAGTCCCCTCAGATCATAATACTCTGCCCAACTCGATAAAACCAAGTATTCCTGGAGAGGAGAATCAGGTGGGTACTTCCCATGCTCAACAGCCCACACTCTGGCCATGCTACCACCCTCCACTGGTGGAAGGAGTCCAAAGGGATACTGCTTGAAGCATGTGCATAGGCGCCGCCACATGCCTTTCCCATGAAGACCCATCGATTCGAGCCAGTTGCAGGAATGCTCCATCACACAAACAAATGAAAAACCCTTGATCTCAAGCTCTTCTTCACGCTCCATCATCGCCTGCAACATCATGTAAAATGCATCAACCCCATGAGCCCAAAGGTTAAGGCTGATTGTTGTTATCTTCAAAGCCTTGTGGACTAAGCAATACCCTTCTCTTCCTTTGTCTACTAGAACTTCCAAACTGGCAAGCATTCACTTTTCTGATCTCGTTCCATTAAGATCTTTGTGGATGAGACATAGTACCTTGTAAAGCTCACAGCTCACTTTATGCGTCTCCTTCCAGTGTTTTTTCTGGCAGGCATGGCTGCAGTAGATGACAGCCTTGCAGCGACTGCAGCGGGGAGCTCTATCTGCTGGCACTTCAATCCCACAGAGAGTGCATTGGCGTGGCACTTTGGATTCCAATTCAGCTGTATTTCGATTCTCACTTACTACTTCCACCAGTTTTGGGGGAGGATTCACCTGTTCCTCATGCTCATCTTTTGGGGGGAATGTTACCCGCACTGTTGCATTGCCCTGTAACCCTGTGTCCTCTGAGGGCCAGGAAATCTCCAGATTTTTTGTGAGGTCCTTAAACATTGCACCTCCCTGTACTCCGTCCACCTGCTCAGTGGAAGAGAAAAAGTAGAAGGTGGGTGGAAGAAGGTAGTCAAATATGTGCCACAAAACTGAAAGTGCAACCAAGAAATCACAGATCACTCCAAGTAATGCCACTCCCACCACCCACAAACTCCTGCCCTAATCCCCAATTCCAGAATACAACAAGCAAAGGTATCTCTTGACAGCAACAAGCTATGTGAAAACTTGTAATGCTGAAGAGAACTGACCTGTTGAAGGAGGGGATGAATTTGAGTGAGGGCTCTGAGAGCAGCATAGAACCAGTGTAGCTCCTCAACAGTTGGATTTCTGAAGGATGGAAACCCATCTGCAATGTCTTTGGGAGAGTAGACAACATCTATCACTGGATACGCTTTCGCTCCTGCTATTTCCAGCCCTAATGTTTTAATCATCTTTCTGTTTACAGGTGACAGCTCAGCTTCCAATCCATATGTGACTCGCAAGAGTCCCTTGAGAGGAATGGATTTCGTATTTCCAAGGCCATGGATCCCCATCATCCCCCGCGCATCTGCTTCAGATCTGAAGAAGTAAATCCCATGATCAATCAATTGGGCAACCACAAAAGGCTGTCTTGCATCAGGCCAGTCTGAGTCTTTGTCAACTTTGATGCCGAGCAAGTGTGAAGGTTTCAATCTTTTCCAAGGATTGGATCTCCACAAAACTGCCAAAGCCCCAAAGATTGCTTTGATGAAACCGGTGCTCAGTGCATCAACCTTGAGCAGTGATGTCCCAGAGCTTGGTCCATTGCCTGGCCCAAGACCAAATTGCTGCTGGAAAAGCCCAAAGACCTCCTTCAAGTGCCAATCCATCTCTTTTCCTTTTCCCTGTGTATTACTCTAATCCCTGCACATACAAGATCAAAACTTAGAAGTCCTTATAGATCTTCTTCACCAAGGATACTAATCCTTCTTCTACCTACTGATCCTCCCTCCAGTAGGAAGCTCGGAAAGAAAGGAGATTCTTGAACAGCAAAAGCTTTTGGAGCTAGTCCACAGAAAATTTTCAGATCAATCTTCTTCAATCAAACACAATACAGCACAATGCAGCCCTGTAAATCACCACCATTCTCACAAAAACTTCCCAAGGGAACAACAACACACGGGATGTGGAGCTTTGCCCTATTTTCCCAACACCCACTTCAATCAACCCTCTTCTTCCCTCTTCAACCCAATGCAAAGTCACTGATGTCTCTGAATGCACAGTAAGAAGCAGCAATCTGTTAGTGCATGATTATCCTCCAGAGAGCTCTTTCTGTTCCCAAGCAAAAGACCACTTCTTTTTTTCAAGCTCAACAAGCTTCTCACACTACAAACTACAAGCCCACAAGAATTGAAGCACAACCCCCTCTCTTAAATCTCAACCCTGGAAGACACGAAAAGCAAGAAACCGGAGATCTAAAACTTCAAAAACTTCGCCATCTGGCAATCACCCATCGCCCACTAAAGACACGGATTTCGAAGCACTTTGCTTCAGCAAACAGTTTGTCAGTGACATGATTGCCAACACTTATCTCTCACATCAATCATTCCCAAAACCCCAATTTGTCTCTAAACCCAAATCACCCACAAAACACATAACACTTGCCCCCGCCCCCCGCAACCCCTGCCCTTCCCTTTCCTTTTCCTTTTCCTTTTTCTCCAGTCAACAACAAGATTGGTGACAGACACTACTGTTGTGGTTGCTGCAGTAGCAGTGAGGAAAAAAAAATTCAGCAACAAACCACAAGGTCTCCTTTTTACTGACCTAAAGTCCTCCACAGACCTCCTCTCTCTCAAGCAACTAGAAAAGATAGATGACACCCATTGTTACTTTGCAGCTGCAACAATGAGTTTTTTCAGAAAAAACTACCCCACCCAGAACAACAGTTTTCCATGGCAAATCTATCTATCCATTTCTTCTTCTTCTTCTTCTTGAGGTCTGTGGTTTTTTGTTTGTTTCTTGTGTTGTGGACGAGTCTGTTGTAGACAACAACAGCAGCTGCTGGGGAATTTTAGGAATGATGTATGCCATGACTTTTGGAGCTTGGAGGTTGCATGGTCTACACAAAGTACTTACCAACAATGTGAAAGCTTTGAGCTTTGAGAGGAGAGAAAACTATGGAAGAAGGGAAGGAAGTGGAGTCTATCTATCTATCTATCTATCCCTCTCTGGAGAGTGTTTGCAGTGTCAATTATGTTAGTACAAAGTATCATAGTTTGTTTGGAAGTGTTTGTAAACCAAATTAGGGCCACCAACCGAAATGATCCTCTGTTTTGGTGTCCAACCAACAATGCAGGTTTCCTTTTGCACCAGTGTTGGGTGGGTATGTAGGGTTTTCATGGGTATCAATGTTAATATCCTAAACTGATGTTTGGGCTTTGAAGAGTTTTCATGGATATCAATATTTACTTTCATACTGATATTCGCGGAACCTCTTGATATATAGCCTTTCTACATTTTCTGATGGGTGATATCTGTACAAATCCATATGGTCATTTGTTTGCAATCAAG
>Ga0209611_10010457_pt1 | contig 13665 bp, 5 predicted proteins | sample S1TSphgellanicum_3_FD_187693 | JGI IMG/M metagenome (GOLD analysis project Ga0209611, IMG submission 187693) | Host-associated microbial communities from peat moss isolated from Minnesota, USA - S1T2_Fc - Sphagnum magellanicum MG (SPAdes) (version 2) | ecosystem: Host-associated > Plants > Peat... | reverse complement strand
TATTGCATCTTGTACTTCAAGATTAATACAATCCCACAATACGTTTTTTGATGGACCAACGGTCTTCCTGTTGACAAAAAATATGGAACCCACTAATTGCATGATGATTTCATTTGGTTGTTAAGTAGACCTTGTAGTCTAAGTTGGAACAAAATTGACCCAACGTAATTTACCAAGATATGTTGCTACACACACAATTGTATAATGACTTTGGGTTTTCAGTATTTTTACAATATTTTCATAAAATTAATCTCTAAAATGTATTTGGAAATTATTGACTATGTCATTAAGAGCATTGAACTTTGATCATCTATAACGTTTTGAAATTTTTATAACGATTTTTTCAAAAATGCATTTACATTTCTAATGTGAATTAATGAATTGGATTTGTAGAAGGCTTAACAACAATAGCATATCCGGATCTCTCGATTTACGAAGCATCAACCTCTCATGCACTTATGAAGTGGACTTGACAGGGAACTACATAACAAATGTTTGGTATAATGACAGCATAGTTTTCAGTAATGATTCTGTCAAGTATGTATCCTTAAAACTTCATTAGCGCCCTTCATTGGCATTGAATTTAACGGGGTCATGTAAAACCATAGTCCTTGTTGGTTATCATTAATCAGACATGATTATTTTTATATCCTTGTCAAAAATTCGAATGGTGCGACAATTTGTTATTTAGACAGTTTCAGTAGCTTGAAAGTTTGAAAATAAATCAACAACTAGTATAGATAAAAAAGTTAGACACTATAATGGATAACATGCATCAAAATGAGGGTAAAATATATTTGAAAGTTTAGAACTTGATTACAAGAACAATTACTAATGTGTTGTAATTGAACATTTCACAGGCTTGAAAACAACCCATATTGCGAATTGTTGACAAAAACTGAAGTGTCTTCACCAAATACAACATATGTAAAATATTTTTGCAATGACATCTACACGCCAACAAAAAGCAAGAATTCATACTCTTTTTTTTCATTTTGTGAATGATAGTAATTGATGTCATATGAAGATCAAAACAAATTTTTTCAGTATGCACTATTATGGAACTAATAACTTGTTATATGCATTCATCAAATATTTTTCATAAAACTATGTCATGAACACCATGTTTCATTTTGCGCATTTCTACAAAGAATCACAGGTTTTGAAAACTTGATATTTAAAGAATGTTATTACGTTGCAAACTATAAACAACAATGTCTTTTGTTGAATGGTTTTAATGGTCCTTGGATTTGTCTAACAAGAAACAATCATAACATGCTTATTATATCTATATCGATTGGGAGTATGGTCTTTTTTTCGATAGCAATGGCCTTATTTGTTTTTGTTGGTATCGGAAGGCACGTCAACAGGACAAAAAATTGCTTCAACAGAAAGTTTGTCAAATTGAAGAAGGTAGTCAAACAAATTCATAGACTTTCATGTTTGAGTTTTTGTATTTAATGTTGTTTATTTGCTTACGAAATTTAATTGTGAAATTTGACCATGTATTAACCTCATGATAACAACACGAGATCTTAAGAGAAAAGATTAGGCATTCAAGTATCTTCATCAAGATGTACAACCCCCAATAGTGCATCGAGACATCAAACCAGCCAATATTTTGCTTGACAAAAATTTAAACGCCAAAATTGCAAATTTTGGTTTGGCACCACTTTTCCCAAAGATTGGTAGTCTTGTAAAAACGTTAAACATTGTTGGCACTCCATGAATACCCTATACATGTGTTTTGATGTTGTAATGTTCATTGACAATTAATTATGTAATAGTCATTATTTTACAAAATTTTAAAATTTTCATTATGAATAAGAAGTTGAAGTAATAACATTTAAATACAAATTAAAATCTTATATCAAAGTGTCTAAATCATATGTACAACCAAATATTTATCAATTTATTATTGTTTATGTAATAGATGTTGCTATATAATGTTTCAATAATTGTGTCATCATGATTGGTTTACAATGGATATATTAACAAGGTAACAAAGTCAAATGATCATTTCTAATCTTAGTGTTTTGACCACATCCCAACTTAATATAATATATAATATTAATATCTTAATCAATAACTTTTAGAAACCTTGATTCAAATTGTATATGTATGCATGATTGGTAAATATTTGGTTTTTTATTCATTATTGCAGGGGTTATTTAGCTCCAAAATATACTCTTAGCCAATTCAGTGAGAAAATCGACGTGTATAGCTTGGGGGTTGTTTTGTTAGAAATTGTGAGTGGCAGGAGCAGCATTGAACGTAAGTTAATGGGCAAGGATCAATTTTCTCTTGTGGATTGGGCAAGTAATTGGTCATTTCATCATCATTTTTAAAAGATTAATCCATGACATACTTTTGTTCTATTGCAATTTGAAACCCAATTCCCTACACCATTTACATGCAAAAACCTAGTAGTTTGATGTAAAAGGTCATATGAGATGCATTGTATTATTTAACTATCATGTGTAAAGATTCATGCTCATTTTTGGGTTTTCTCTTCTCAAAATGTATCAAGGGTTATACCAACTAGTTTGAAAGTTACAATACAAGGACATCAATTGTTTTGATGGTTTTCATGGTATAGGCATGGAGGTTGCATAATGAGGACAAGTTTTTGGATCTAATGGACCCAAGTCTAAGATTGTATGAAGTTTGGGATTTTGCTATTAGAAAGTGAGTCATTGTTTATGACCCAAAGGAAGTAGTTGATGTCTAAAAGCAAGTCAAAATGAATTCAAATGAACCAAAATTTATGTCAAAATGTCAAACTTTTACAATTTTTTTTTACATATGTCTATGTGGTGCCAATTTAATGGCATGTTAATCATGGTGAATTCAGTAATATGGATGTTATGAAATCTAAATTGAATCATTACATGTTCTAATTTTGAATTTTGGTTTGAACAACTTATTAATAACTACATTCAACATCACTACTTTCATAAAGGGTCCTTTAATTTTCATATTCAATAAAAAAAATAGTAATTGGGGAGTATTAAACACATCTAAAAAACACTCAAAACTTCCCAAAAAATGAATTTTTTATTTTCCAAAACTTTAAGGTCTATTTAAAGTTCATGAGTCCTTTACAACATATAAATGTGGTGTAATGTATATGGTGTGTAAAAAAAATGTATAGCTTATAATACAAGAAATTAAAGCTTAAAATGTCAAAATGTTTTGGTATGAATTGTGATCATGTTTTAGAATGAAATCCAAAATCTTACAAAATTTGTGCATTTTTCAAATTTTATATTTATTAAAAAATGACTGATACAAAACATGTGACATATTGGGGCAATTGTGAATATAATAAATAAAAATTTACAAAAGATTTCATTTGAAGTCTTCAAAAGGACAATACTCTTTAATCCCATGTAAACACATTGACTTGTTGAATTTCATTTGGACCCAAGTGCAAATTTATCACTATTCAAGGGGTTGATATTTGTGAAGAAACTTGGTACAAAGTTGTGGGTTTGGCATGAACAACATACATGGTGTACATTGTATAAGTAGGAAAATCAACATGGGTATCAATATTTGTTGCATGGAAACAAAGGGACCAAAAAGCAATAGATCATTGTTAGGCAAGCAAAGTTGAATATATATTCCCTAATTATGCATAGTGCCAATATCATGCCACATCAAATGGAAGGCATTGGAGATGGTTGACAAGATGTTCAACTTTTGATTTTAAATACATGGAAAATGATTCATGAGCAAGGCAATGATGTGTTGAAGTTGAGCTTGACTTTTTAATTACCATACATTTTTCCAATGACTTTTCATGTATTTTTTTTAATGAAATTGAAATTATAAAAAAGTAATTTTGTTAATGTTGGGGAAAGGTTCATGATAATGATTGTATTCCCACCTACTAGCCACTAGGTTAAAATAAAAAATTAATCACATATTGTCAAAAATGTTCAATCAATTGAATGTTTGAAATGTCGACCTCTTTACCAAGTTTTTATGTTGGTTTTTATGGATTGAAAATCAGTAAGGAATTAAGCATTGGATAAATCTCTCAATATGTTATAAGTCCTTTGAAAAAAAAACATCACCTGAATGTTGATGTCAAGATACAAGGTTTCAATTTTGTTAAGTGTATTATTTGTGAATCATTAAAGGATTTGATATCAAAACTCGAAAAGAATAGTGATGGTGCAAAGGAACATGAAATGAAATTACGAAAACATAATATTCATTAGGAATTGTGTAAATGTTTTTATCATACATGGAGATTTAAATCAATCCAATCCAAATATGTATATCTTTGTGGATCATCCATAACAAGATGGATCATTTCAAAACTACTCATACAAGACTTGTAGTAAAAAAAATGTGTTTTAAAGTCTTAGTCAACTTCCAATCACTTTAGTTGGAATGATTGCTCATGGTCATGGAGATGAGATATTTTCTCAATATTCCAATGAATTTTGGCCAAATTATCCCAATTTTAAAGTTGGGTTGTTGTGATTTCTTGGAGCCTTGAAAAAAGAACCTATTAATGAATCAAGGATTTTGTTTGAACATGAACTACAAAATGCATTCTTTCATCAATTAAAGCAAAGAAGTTTTCATTATATACTAAAGAAATTCATTAGTGTTAAGCCATTGCCTAGAAAGATGTTTCTTCAAATGGACAACTATGTGAAGGATAACAAGAATTGTCACTTGCTTACATTTTTATCTTTCTTAATTGCAAAAGAAATGTTCAAAGAATGCACAAAAACCTATCATGAAACAAAATCCTATCAAAGTAGGATGTGTGAAACTTATCATGCACCAAAAAAAGATAATTTAGTTTGTCAAATGAGAGAATTAATTATTTGTTTCTTGTATTTAAGGTGTCTTTTTGAAGAAATGTCCACAAAAATCTTATTTGTAGAATGAGGGAAATTGCCAATTTTGGAACTTGTAAACATTGGATAAATCATGTTTCTTACTTAAACTAGATCTAAGTTTGAACTTTCAAAATACTTGAAGAAGTTTAACTGCATGACAAAGGACATTGGACCTTAGAAGTTGAAGCATTAGACATTGCTAAACATGAACATGAATAGTTAATTCAATCCAATTTGTATCTGATATATGTTCATAGTAAGATTTCAAATTTGTGCTCTATATTTGGACCTTTTGCTTACTTTCATGTCTTGCAATCTTTTTATGGATGTGGTTAATGTGTGATCTTTTTATTAAGGTCAAAGTTTTTTGGGCCTTGTGTGTGTTGAAGATCTATAGTTGATCATATCATACTAAATAAGAAGAGGTAATAACTTTCCACTACAGTTCTATTGTCATATGATTTACCATTGAAGGGTTGATTTATATGAATTTTGTGTTTTATATAATTGTAGAAGACTAGGGCCTTTGTGGAATTAATGATTGACCATGTGATTGTTGTTTATTGTAATGTTGAATAGTTTGCTTACACTAATGTGGATGAAGTTGAAAAATGGATATTTACCTTCTAGCATGCAAAACAAAAGATAATTTGGTAATCTTTGTCTTTCGTTCACCTTCCAAGAATTTCGAGATGCGAACATATGGAACATAAGCAAATCGAATGGCCACTTTATTTTGCCCTCCATGGCGTATCCCAGACCTCCACACCAAATCCTTGTTTGAAAAAGGGGACTTGGTGGGGTTTTGGACATGAATGGAATGGGATTTCGGAACCCTTCCCATGATTGAAAGAAGTAGGACAAATTCCTGCACCAGGAGAATTTATAATTCTATGAACATGTATCATTGAACAAAAACCCAAAATACAATACATACATGGTTCTTTTAAAATCAATGTTGTGACTTGGAATTCCCATTACAATACCCATATCATGATATAAAATACATATTGTTCCAATGTACATAACGTACAATACTTGCATTATGAACCCATATACTAAAATAAACTTTGGCCATACCCACATTGAGCTATTAAACCTTCCGTCATTGAAAATGTTCACATATGCAATACTCGAATTGTACCTTAAACCCACAATGTCTGAACACCCCATATAGTAATACCCACATAATGATAATTAATGCACATTGTTTGAGAGGTGCAAAATGCAATACCTTCCTTAGGCCATAAAACCCACACTGGTTGTGGGGAGTCAATGCATTATTTGCATATGGGTATGAAAGAATCAAACTACAAAGAGATATTGAATATGAAATATTCGTGTAGAGGTATAAAACCTTTATTTGTGGTTGTATATTTATTGAAACTTGGCGCCCTTTCTATATCCAATAATTAGGAAATGAAAAGAAGTTGAATTGTGAAAATATAAGCAAAAAACAAAAGAAGTAATAAGAGACAAATGCATATTTTTAAGAATAAAAAATGATAATGTTCCACCAAAGTTTGTAGTCCCAATTAAAAATGCAACCCTAAAAGATCATAACTTGTACAAAAGTGGGTTAAAAAATATTAAACTCTAACAACTATGGAACATACGGAAACAAAGAAGATTCATAATTATGGTATAGATCTAAACAAGTGATAAGATCAAAAACTAATACAATGAACAAAGTTTAAAATATAAACCTTAAGCCTTGAAATATATGAACCAAATTCCTATACATTAAATCATAAGGCATAACCCTAAAAATCCAAATAATATTTTTCCATAAGCCTTATTACAACCCTAACTATACAAACCCTAACAAAAAAAATCCTAATGATATATGCCCTAAACCCAAAAAACTATACAAACTATACAAATTATATAATGCAAAATAAACAAATTTAAAAGAACATAGGAAAAAATTTAGAAACCACAATTTAAAGGTTTTAAACTATAAATATTTATTGACTAAAAGAATATACTTTAAGCTTTAAAAAAAATCAAATAAATTTTGTACAAAACCAAAAGAGAAGATATGTCTTTTACCTTTGTGTGATCTCTCCAACCTAATTTTTTTCAGTCTTTTTAAAGAAGATATAGAATGAAATTGTATTACTTCACATATGTGTAAACCTTGAAAATTTCCCCCCAAATTTAGCCTACTTTAGATTAATTACTATACATTTGTGAAAATTTTATTAATTAATTTATGTGTCCCAACCCTAAACTTAAACCATAATTCAATTATACATAGTTATAATAATTACATGAAAAGATGTATTGTAATGTCCATTCAATAATAAATTAAGTAAACAAAATTTAGTAAAATATGCATTAACTAAACCAAAATGGTTACAATTATGGCATTGTTTCCACTATAAATTGTTTGAAATACTTACATATGGGGACCTATGTTCATCATCCATGAACTGGGGTGAACCATAATAAATTGATAAGTAGGATTGAAAGGGGGGGGGGGTGGGGTGGAAAAAGTGAGTAGGTAGTTAATTAGGTATTTGACTATGTAAAAAACATAGATAGATAGGCAAGTTAGTACATAAGAAACAAGTTACTTTATCAAGGTGACTAAATTTGTAAAATGTTTATGTTAATAGGGTGGTTGTGTATGTAGGGTAGCTAGGTTAGTAAGGTAGGTAGTTAGTACATTGGTTAAGTTAGTAGGATATGTAATTAATAGGGTAGGTAGGTTAGTAGGGCAGGTGGTTAGGTCAATAGGATAATTAGTTATTAGGGTAGTAATGTCAGTAGGGGATAATAAATAAGGTACCAAGGTTCGTGCAATACTTATGATGGTAGGAAAATGAGCAGGGTAGCTATGTGTGAGATCAAGTCCAAGGGAAAAAATGGCCAAGAACCAAATAAATAAATAAATAAATACAATGGTTAGCAACAAAAAGAAATGGACTATGATGAACCCCATTTGGCACCAAATGAAAAAACGTAGCCCATCCAGTGGAATGGCCAACTGCTACATTGGTGGTTGTTGGTTCACTTTGGCCCTTTCACATTACCTAAGCAATGACTTGCATAAGTGAGTTGGTATTATAGGTAGGGAATGTGATTAGTTACTATGTATATAGGTAAGATGGTAAGGCACTTGGTGACTTATAGATAGGTAGACGCATTTGGATGGTTACAATAAAGCCGACTAGGGGGGTTTAGCTGTGGGACAAGAATAAAATGATTTTTTTTCCTATTTGCACACCAATCACCTTGCACGAGCTCTGGTGAGTGCTAGCCCACTCCAAAATCCTAGATAGATGGTAAGTCTTTCCCCTTGAAGTGCAAACATTTGGAACAAATATTCATTGTGGTGCATTGTTTACAAAAGTGTGTAATCAAAATGGTGCCAACAAATTAAACAAAATAATCATATAGGAGCATAAGCATGTAATGGCCCTAACACAGTCTACAAAACCGTGATAGGAGAATAATGAAAACAACACCAACAAATTCTACAAGAGTATCATAGGAGCCTAAGCATAGTGGTGCCAACACAGTCTACAAAACAGTGATAGGAGCATAATGAAAACAACACCAACAAATTTTACAAGAGTATCATAGGAGCTTAAGCATAGCGATGCCAACACAGTCTACAAAACAGTGATAGGAACATAATGAAAACAACACCAACAAATTCCACAAGAGTATTTTAGGAGCATAAGCATAGTAATGGCAACACAGTCTACAAAATAGTGATAGGAGAAAAATGAAAACAACACCAACAAATTCTACAAGAGTAACATAGGTGCATAAACATAATGGTGCCAACACAGTGTACAAAACAGTAATAGGAGAATAATCAAAACAACATCAACAAATTTTACAAGAGTAACATAGGAGCATAAGCATAAACAGTGCCAACACAACCTACAAATTAGTCATAAGAGAATAATCAAAACAACACTAACAAAATTTCCAAGAATATCATAAAAGCATAAGCATAACAACACCAAAAAAATCTACAAATTAGTAATAGGAAAATAATCTAAACAACATCAACAAATTTTACAAGAGTAACATAGGAGCATAAGCATAAATGGCACCAAGATAGCCTACAAATCAGTAATAAGAGAATAATCAAAACAACGCTAACAAATTTTCCAAGAATATCATAAGAGCATAAGCATAACAACCCCAAAAAAATCAACAAATCAGTAATAGGAGAATAATCTAAACAACATTAACAAATTCTATAGGAGCATCATAGGAGCATAACCATGGCAACACTAACAAATCTTACAAAACAGTGTAGGAGAATCATTAAAATTGTTAAAATGTTTGGTCATCCATCCTCAACAGTAGCATGCATCCCTTCATTTCATTCATTAGGGCTAGTCATCAATACAATAATTATTTCTGTCATTTGCATTAGCCTCTTCATCTTTAAATTAGGTTTTTATCCATCTGGGTTCTGGACCTAAATTATTCTTTGTTGTCTTGTGCTTGTGTATTTAAACAAACACCTTTTGTTTTTCACCGCTTAGTAAATAGTGATTTGAGTGAATCGAGTTTTTATTTTTAAAAATCAAACATGTTCAATCAAGAAAAAAACACCAATTTAGAAGGGAAAGGGAGGAACACAAAGAGAAGACCAACATCCAAAGGCAAGACAACACCCAAAAGTGAAATGACCCAAATCCCAAGTCTAGGTCTTAAACCCCTCCCTATCATGTGAAGCAAATTAAAGAAGGAGAAAGGAAGGAATTGTAAAAGAGCAAGCTTAGAAGAGGCCTTACCACTAACAATGGCCCATCATCTCAAGATGGATGAAGCTTGAGCATATAAAGACAAAGCCAACAAAATCCTCAAAAGAATTGTGACAAAAAACTAGGGCACATGACAATTAAAACACAGAGCACACATATTTTGAATTGTAAATACATTTTCAAAGTCACCCGTTGACATGGCCCTGTGGCTACCTAGTTCTATCCGGCATCCATTTAAATCACTGCTTTTTTTATCAAAAAGAAGTTTGAGGTTTTTAAGGGGTAAGATTGCTCTGATATCTCTCTCGTGAGCCCACTGGCCTTCCTTTTTCTTTTCAAAATCCTTCAAACCACACGAACCCAGGACCACATTGGACTTCCACGGGAACTCAAATTCTTGTTTACATTTGGTAATATGAATCCCTTAGCCTAGATAAATTACATAATCTAATGTTCCTGACACCATCCTTCAACTTGACAAAACATAAAAATAGGAATATCAACACATATCCACTTCCCCCAGTGATTGTTTCACAAGTCTTACAAAGAACCACAACCCTCCTTTGTATGATTCACCCTATAACTTCAATGGACTGTTGTAGTTTTTCAGAGTTCCCAACAATTTGGGTGCTCTTTCATGAAATGCAAACCAACAACATTTTCATATAAATCAACCCAAAACACACATTTTGAGAAGAATTTCTAGTCGTTATCGAGACCTCTAAACTTTTCATCATCCCCCTTGTCAACCATTAAAACCAACCCTTAGATTGAATTTCTGCTTCCCTGAGTACATTGCACAACAGATTTTCTTATATTTTAGTTGGAGACAAAAATCTAATCTCACTTCTTCCAAAAAAAACTTTACTCCCCCCCCCCTTGTTTTCTGAAAAACCAAAACCACACTACTTATCTACTTTGCTACTCATCCTTTTGCTGCTCCATCATGAGATTTTCGCCAACCGCACTTCACTTGGCAGTTCCCTTGCCACATAGTCATCTTGCGTCTAACAACAACACGCACATCCCAAATAGAAGAAAACGACACAAAGATTCCAACACCATAAAACACCACCGCATCTCCATTCAGTGCTTTTCCTTGTTTCCATGCCGTTGAGAATAAACACTACCAGCCGCAACCAGGAAAAAATAAATCCTTCCTTGAAAACCTTAAAACCACTTTCTGTTCACACTCAAAACCCTAAAGTTAGAAACTTGTTATAGAATCACTTGAGTGACTCAAGTTCTTATAAAAACACCACGAACAAAGTCCACAAAAGAATCATAGGAGCATAACCAAATGGCACCAACAAATTCAACAAAACCGTTAGAAACTTACCGACTATTTCAATGAAGAATTTCTTGTATAATCCCCCCAAAAAATCCCTCTTGAGATTGTTTGGGTTGATCTTGTGATATATTTGCATGGGATACATTTGGGTAAATAGATAAATTTACTAAGGTCATTTGTAATTGAAACTTACATGCTTTTAGAAACAAATTTGAGACATAACATGGAAAAATTAAATTTGTGATGGCACATCCCATGACTCATTTCAAGTGGGAATGAATCCCAACCACTTTGGCTATCTGGTTGATGCTTGGATGGTCTTTACAGTCCATATAAGGTCCTGGAGGTTGCTGTTGTGACTTAGAGACAAGCTCTTAGTAACGCTGATTTTGTTGGTATGTGGATGTGCGTATATATACCATAATGGGCGATATTTCAAGCTGCATTAATCCCTTTTCTTATGTTCTTAATAAGTAGATTTTATCAAATCATTTCAGTTTTGTTCCCATGTGTTTGAACTATATGGGAACATGGGGTCAATTGAAAATGTCAACCCTATGCTTAACAATGGTTTTATTGTACCTAGTATAATTTCACTATTTCTTGATTTTTTAAAAAATTCTTAAAAGGTGTGTTTTCAGAAAAAATCTACCACTTTTGCAGATTAAAATTGGAAATTTGAAATAAAGAAATATATATATGAATACAAAAAACACTCATGCTTACACATGATATGCACTTTCAATATTCCAAACTCCTAATTCAAAACCAAATGCTAGAAAGGTAGGTTTGAAAATATTCATCAGGTAAGAAAATTGTGGGGGTGTTAGAAATGGGTCCCATTTTTACCAACATCCAAGCCATGCAAACCTTAGTGGAATCTAACACATTTGGAAATGACTAAAAACAAGGGTGCATTACAAGTACGTGAAGTCAAGAATGAAAGTTGGGGAAGTTCGGTGACCACCAGATACAAATTGTCAAACCACTTGGCCTATGAAGATTCATAAGGTCATTGAAGTGTGGAGGTACCATGGAATAATACTTGCCCACATACACTTGGTGGTTCATGTTGTGATGGGCCCCATGATGGGATGTCTCTAGTTGGATGCTTAATTCATGTTGGGAATTGCTTAGTTGATCAAGTTGGAAAATCAAAAGAAATTAAGGAGTAATAATGAATTTCCAGCTTTGGAGCAATGTATAAGTAAAATTTTGTGTCATGTTTTGTTATGTCGTTGCATTATAATTTTGGACAATCTATGTATATGTCATATGTAATGAAGGTAAATGAGGTTTTGAGGTTGGAACCTTTAATGTTGTATTTGTCCATTTGCTAAAACATTGCCAACAATAAAATGTCTCAAAACTAGCTACAAAACTGTACAAGATTTAATTTGGATACATGATATAATATTTCATCATCTCAAACAGTAACTAAATTGTACTAAAATAATTGAATCCCTATGAGTTTACTTACCAACCAAGTTTTGAAAACACGTGGACCCCACCCAACCCCCATCCCTTCACACATTAAATCACTAAATATTCCAGTGACAATGATTCATTGAAGATAGTTTGGGTGGGACAACTATAGGGTTTTATAATATTTCACCTTACCAAATTGAGCCCAAAATTTGTTTAGCCCATTTCCAAGTAAAAAGACATGAAAAGGTGTCTTTCCAAATCTATGTTCTTTTAAAGTTTTCTTTTTTCTAACACCAATGTTTTCATGAGTAGATTTTCAATATGTTCACTAATTTGCATCCCTTCTCTTTTCAATTGAATTTGAATTTTATTTAATTAAATTTTAATCCAATTGTTGAATTCAATTCAATTAAATCTCACTTCAATTCAAGGTGCCTGCAATGGTTTTCATTCGAATGAAACTTAATTTTCAAAAATCAATTCATTTTTCATCAATTGATTAGATCATCACCGATAGTGCCCAGCAATGCAGAACCCAAGTTTGACTTTTCAAATTTTATCAATGTTATGAGAATAACCTTGACAATTGGAATTCATCTCCACCATTAGCCAATTGAGAGTGATGTTATCTGCCCTTGGACAGCCAGAAATGATCTGATCCTAGCTATCCATCTATCACATGTTGGATACCAAAGTTCATTGATTGATTGATTTCTTCAGGCAACTAGAAATGATGTTGGCTGCCCATCGGCAACCAAATGATCTACACATCCATGGGTGACTTGAATTAGTTTACACCATTGGTTTTTCCTTGCATTTTTTCAAACGATTGGAAATGATCTTGACTGCCCAAAACACATGTTGCATGGTAATGCCCATTGCTACTTTGAAATGTCATCTTGCACTGAACTTGTAATTGTCACCAGAATGAAATGCCTCCTTCCATACTTGAATTCAATGAGGATGTCAGAACAAACCTGAGGAGACAACAAGGGTTGCAGGCCAGGACAGTGAATGATGCAGCTCAAGCTCATCAAACCACAGGCCATCAAGCTGTCTTTGTTCAAAGATTACAAAACTAAAAACATGCATCAAATAACCAAATATAACTGTGAACACGATTCCTAGTTCAGGGGTAATATATCCAAGGGCTTTTCCAAAAACCATCTCTGCAATTGCATTCACATCAATTCCCATCCACTCCTCATGGATCTGTCTTGTCACTCATGAAGTCACCTTAAGTGGTGAATATCAATGCATTAATCATAGGAATTACAGAGGGCAATGACCTCTATTGCAAGTCTAATTATCATGGTGGAAGGAATTTATCCCCTTCTAACTCTCC
>Ga0209611_10010456_pt1 | contig 13665 bp, 11 predicted proteins | sample S1TSphgellanicum_3_FD_187693 | JGI IMG/M metagenome (GOLD analysis project Ga0209611, IMG submission 187693) | Host-associated microbial communities from peat moss isolated from Minnesota, USA - S1T2_Fc - Sphagnum magellanicum MG (SPAdes) (version 2) | ecosystem: Host-associated > Plants > Peat... | reverse complement strand
ACATGCCGGTTCTCACTAGCAGCAATATTTATTTTGGGGGAAAAAAAAAGGTGAGCTAGAGTTGCACAAGAAGTCCAAGACCATATAATTCACAGGGCTCTTGTGAAAATCCCCTCCGATCTCATTTGTATCATTAAATCCATCAGAGACATGTCTGTGGACATCAGTTGCAGAAAGCGTCCAGGTGCTGAAGAAGACTTATGTATGCCAGTGATTTTGCAGCTGCTGCTGGCTTGTTTATCCCCCCGCCCCATGTAGTAGGCTAAGTAGTATTCAATTTTCTGGGCAGCTTGGTCTACAACGCTAGAGAACAACAGTCTGTTAAGATCCTGTAAATAGTCCAACTGTTCCAAATTAGTACTGTTCTTTTTTCCAAGTCTCATACTGTGACTAGCAATCATTCACTGTGTTTGTAGTTGCTGGAAACAACAGGCTATGTGAAATTTTCGAAGTCCTCACCTCTTCTTAATAGGTAATGACTAGGTAATATTGCAGAGGAAGAGTGTAATATCATCATCCGCTCTGTCTGTGTCGACTCTCTCTAGTGACCCAAGCTGACAACGTTTAGGTTAGTGCTGCAGGAGCAGTATTACTCTACTTGAGAGAGAGACGGACGTAGTCAATAAAAGACAGCGATAGGCCTACCTCCACTCCAGGTCCCAGAAGGGACCAACTAGTTTTCATTCCAATTCTAAAAAGAAACATGGATTTTACACATTAACTTATAGGGTCCTATTTTCTAAAGGATTTTGGACCCTTGTACCTATGTATATGTTGTTGTGAGCCTTGCCTAATTGGCAAATGTGGAGGTTATGATTAATACTTTAACATGCATTTTGCCATAAGTTGAGGTTGTCCATAGCTTGAAAAAGTTCAATTAAATCAAGGATTTTTTTGTTATAATATTCTAGTTGTCAATATTTGTTGAGGGATGTATTGCATTCATGGTTTTTTAAGCTTCCCATGTCATGCTTCAAGTGTCTTGCCTTCATAAACTTTGACAATATGTGAGAGGTCAAACATATCTTCGTGATTTGGCCGATTAATTCATTTGGCATTCAAGGTTAATGTACAACATGTTTGGGCAAAGCATAATGATTTGAACATTGGAGAGGTTTGTTGCATTACAATTAAAATGTATATACTAAGAGCATCTCCACCGGTGCTCAGTATGTCACTCTGGATAATAAAATTAAATGTCTAAGTTAGCTTCTATTTTTTTTGGCAACCCCACCAATAAAATTGTAACTGGAGAACTGCATATACGTGAGGACTACTAATAACAAACCACATGGACCAACCATTATGATCGACCAATCAGAAATACTGAGTCGCAGTCAGGTCCAATTTATTACATTCTTTTTTGGAAGTGCACAACTGTGTTGCGCCTTTTACCAGCCACAGCAAGCTGCACGAGTTTCATGGAGAAAACCAATTTCCTGAGCTAAACCGGCACATTTTGCCTTTTTCGCAATAAATTTTTCTGTCTGGAGTCACATACTGGGCATCGGTGGAGATGCTCTAAGGTGATTAAAGGTGTGAATCAACAATATGCTTTAGACAAATAACTTCCTTGGATAAGGTTGGAAGCAACTTCTTTTCCTTACAAAGTTGCTTATGGATGCAATGGAATTCAAATTTATTTACAATATTAGATGCAAGTTGATGTAGAGAGTTCATTTTGAGATTATTCGTGTAGCATGTTGCTAGTTTAAATAAGTCAACCACCGGCAAATGTTGACATTTGTTAACCCCTATCACCTTGATTTTGTAAACCATTTTCTTCAAACTTAAGATGAAGAGCAATGCTTTGGCAACCTTGTAGCTGGAAAAAACTACCCCAACATACAATTGAGAAAAAACTTGACCTTATTTCAAATTTCAAGGAGAACCCCTAAATTATTGTGTACGCAAAGATGCAAGTGATTGGAAGTGTTGAAGATGATAGGTGTTTCAACAAGTTGTCATTTATGAAATCTAAGCAAATTAGTAGTATATTGACCAAACATCTAAATTAAGTGGTGTTAGTTTTTGCACTAAAGATTTTAAATTTGGAGAATTTCCCTTATTATGAAACTATAAAGTCTTGGAAGGGAGCTAAGTAATGGTATGGAATGTGAATAGAATGCATGATTTTATGCCATTTTCTCTTTTTGTTGCAATAGATCTATTAATTGGATTCAAATTTTTCTCTTTTGGATTTTTCTAGTTTAAACCTTTGTGAACACCTTTATTAGCTTTGATTTTATGCAGTGCATTTCAATTATATTTTGCAACAAATTGGACTATTATCAAATGTGGGTTGTGTAATGTGTATGAAACTTGGCTTTTATGGCCTTTGTAGGGAAAACTAAGTGCAAAAGTGATGGAACAAGGCATAGGAGTTTGGAGCTAGCCATCTACAAGGGGTTTGGAAGATTCAATTTATATGGGCTAGGTGGGTTGATTGATGTGAGCTTTTCTTGGATGGATTGTGGGTGGAGGCACTTCTATTGCAATTTCTTACAAAGTCCATATTTGATTAGGGTTTGAATTCCTTAGAAGTGGTTCAATGTGTGAACTTTGAAGTTTGCAACTTGGCATCTATGCATTTGAGTATTCTAATTTTTACCATGCTTATAATCTTCACTCTTGGGATTTGAGTGTGGTTCTAAATTTCTAGGATGATTAAAACTACCCCTTGGAAGACTCTATCCACCATGTTCACTTGTAGCCAATTCCATAATCACCAAACTTAATAAAATTCTAATGTTATTTTTTCAGTCAAAACTATTTTGAAGGAATTTTTTAGCCAGATATATGGAAAGTGTAAGGCAATTTTTATCTAATTTTGAGAGAGTCATGACTAGTGTTTTTCTTTTGGTGAATTGGGGGCAAAATTCTCTTTCCACTAAGGAGAAGCAACCACTATGATAGGAGTTTTTGGGCTCCAATTCATCATACACTACTCTTAGATGTTTTTTAGGGTTGCATCTAGGCACAAAGGAAATTTTTTTTGGCTAGTTTTCTGTTATATTGATAGTTTTCTCAAAAAAAATCACCTTTAAAAACTATACACAACTCCCCTCAACAAACACAAAATTTGTCATTTGAGCTACTTCTTCTACAAATTTGGCTCTGTTGCATGCAACTTGTGTCTCTAACAACAAAAAGTTGGAAGAAAAAAACCTTGACTTTACTCTCCAGTGGATGCAATGGAGTAAAGTAACACTCTAGTGTCCATTCCCTTCTTGACTTATGCTGTGGTTTCCACCAATGAATATAGAAACTTTAGATCAAAGTCCACCCCTAGTGGCTTCCAAAATATGCCAACACCAAGTGGCCCTGTACTTTGAATTTTTAACGTTAGATATTACATATTGTCAATGATCCAGAGCTGGAAAATGTTAATATACAACAGCCCAATTGTCTTTAATGCCAGCAGTACAAAATGCAGGACACAAATAACCCCCCCTTATGAACTTTGCTGGTGTCAGTGCTGTGTCCTGAGTCAGCACCCACATAGTTCAACTGCAGGACATAGCAGCCTCATATTCAATGCAGGACGTATCAGCCGCATAGTTTTGCTGCAGGACAAACAGGCTGTGTAGTTCTACTGCAGGACAAAGAGGCGGTGTGGTTCTAATGCAGGACGTATCACCTGCACAGTTCTACTGCAGGACACAGAAGCTGTCTAGTTCTAATGCAGGACGTAGCACCCGGATAGTTCTACTGCAGGGGGTTGAACATATGGGTGCAGTAAGTAGGTTAAAACCAAATAAAACGCCACAATTATCTTGTGTGATTGGATCTATGTTGCTATTGTGTTCTTGGCCTCTCTATGGACATGTCCTGCTTTAATGATATGGGACAGGGCGCCTTTTCACAAGATAAGAAGTGTGAAAACTGTTTTTTTCCCAGGACAAGTGTGAAAACCGCCTCCACCCTATCTGATACTACAAAAGTATTGTCACTTTTTTTTTTCACCCTATCTGCCCTTTGCCCATTTAATATTTTCCCTAAAAAAGTCGGGCGATGCCCTAATACCTTTTGTACCCTTAACATGTCATGTGATGTCATGTCATGTCATGCATCCATAAACCTGGGCTTCCGGCAAAGCGTACGCGAGAGATTCGAGCGCGTTGTTGCTTCATGTTTCGCGTGGGCCCGGTGGCCACCCACTGTGCTTCTTCTCCTCGTCAACTCTTGAGGAAGTGGGCTACGGCATCCTACTGCATAGCTGATTCCAATGGGAGGCCGTCGGTTTGTGCATATTTGCGGCCACCGACACGTACTCTAACGTTTCTTTTTGGACTAAGGATCCCCAAGAAGGTGGTGCGCTGATCTATGCATCTTTGCATATAACCATTGCTTACTTCCCTCTGCCTCTAACTACAACATACTATCTGCGACAAAATATTATTGCCGGTCATCGCCTCCCCCATCTGCACTCTTCAGTAATCCCACAGATCTTATTAGACTGTCCTGATGAGGATCTTCAATCTGCTTCTTGCTCTGCTACTCTTGCTCTCAAGCAGTGAACTCTTCAGCGAGTGCAGGACTAAATTCTACTACGACTCGGAGTGTAAAATTCTGTACCATTTTTTTCTGATTTACCCAGTTAAAGTGTATATTCAATTGTTTCAGAGCTCATCTGACTGTATGATCGTTGGGAATTCAATTTGGTCACTGCTCGACTGGTAGAGTTGTGAGCACGGCGAGCTGAAAAAACATAATGGAAAGCTGCTGTGATCACAGCAGCCTGACGAAAAGATGTCCTTATATTGTATTCAACCACGTACAGTCCTTCATTTAAGATTTTACAACTTAGTACCTGCAGAATAACATTACTTGGTTCTTGAAGAAAAGAAAGCACTGACGACATGAGTTCATGAGTGCCGGACACGGTTGACAGTCATTGGAAAACTCCACAAGGAAATTGCAATCTGAGCATGCCTGTTAAGTTGTGATTGTGAAATCCTGGATTTGTACAGTGAAGGCGCTGCAAGACATTTTCGGAGCTTGGAACACGAGCACGCCTGACATAAACGTGAATCTGGCGGGGTGGTCATCTTCCCAACCCTATCCTTGCTTCATTGGTCAATACTGGAAAGGGGTGTTGTGCTCTGAATGTTTGCTAAATCCCAACGATCCTTTGAGCAACATTACTGTTGTTGTCATTTCCTTGTAAGATTTCTTTCCCACCATCCTTTCCGAAGACCAACTTGCTTAGAAACTCGAAGTGATTGCAGGAGGTTGAGTGCTGAAGTTTATTTTCTTTTATTTTCTGATGATATACCCCATGGGTACCTGTTGAATATTATGAGAAAAATATGAAAAAATTGATGGGCGTTTCTGAAAATGTGCAATGTAAGCATTCTGTTTTTCATAAAGACCTGCTCCAACTTTTTTAGTGTAATCAGAGGGCACCTTACCAAGAGTTTTTTTTTCCTCTGCTGTTTGTGAGGCATTCCATTTTTTTGGAACACCCTGCTTTTTTCTGTCTTTTCCTGTAATACTCGCACTGACTATCATAGGAAAAAAGAGAGATAAAAATCAAAGCAAGTCTTTACACTTCGTAAAGCCCTCAGCCATGGGCTTTACTACAAAAAATGCCCCTTCAAAATGAAACACAAAAAATGGGGGAAAAATTGCAAGTGGAAATGTGCCCTTCAATTACAGAAAAAAAGTTTGAGCAGGGCTTTACAGTTCCTAACACTATCATGTGCTTTGGTATATGGAGGATTATGATCTCTTTAACTTCACTTACAGAATCCAATTCCTCCAACCGGTACTTGAATCGGTTAATCATATATGCTCGGTGGATGTGTTGCAGAAGTTTATCAAATGCATCTATTGTGGGCACTTTGCCACCAGCCATTGGAAATCTTACCAATCTCCTGGAACTGTGAGCTCTCCATAACTGTACCTCACTTATTTATAAGTGGGTCATTTTATGTCACATTTGTATGATGAACACTAAACTCCCCCATTAAGCTCTGTCTGGTGCTCATTTTGGGGTGTTTCTTTGCGCCCTTTTTGCTACCTACATAGAACTGCACAATTTTGCAGGTTTTGACAGGTAGAAAAGAAAAGAAATTATATTTTGTGTGAAACCTGCATGTTCTGCTGTCTCAAAGCAGTTTCAAACTCACAATCTCTCAATCAAAAAACAAGATTTCTACCAGGAGCCTACTTCTAGGCACAGATAAAAAAACCCTGTTGTTTTATATTTATCCTGTAATTAACACTGTGGCAATCAGATCTTGCAGCAGAACCTGACAACTTCACATAGGTGCCTGTGCAGAGCATTGGACAGAGTCAGAGAGCTGGATGGGGTTTTTAGCAGCTCACCACTTGTCTAGTTGAAGTGGCAATTTTTTCTAAATTCTTTTTTAATCCTTCAATCATCCTAAATAAACATGATTGTTAGTTGCAGGACTTGTACTTTCTCTAAAGAAAAAGTAGTTTACTTCCTTGATATTAAGCACTGAATCTAGTTCAATTTTGTTGCACTAGAATACTCCATTCTTTCACTAGAGGACCGGGTAGTGAACTAGGCTTTCTTGGGCCTGGAGTGAATCAACAGCCATCACTGCACCATGAGGGATGGATGGTTGGTTGACAGCTCCAAACAACTTTTCCATTTGGTTCCAGCACCCATTACCATGCTGAAACCCAATGGCAACTCAGTTGAGGTTCATCCACAATTGAGTCATAACAGGCTTCCCATGGACGGTGTGCTGGTGGCTGTTGGTTCACTAGATGCCAGGCCCACTTTCCTTTCTCCAATTATAAGCAGCAAAACCATGGCATCTTCATTTTGTTTTGTTATAATGTATTCTAATAATTATGGCAAACCAATTACCATGGAAAAGCTGGACTTTAGTAGTTTTAAGCCACAATTTTTGATAATTTTGTGTGCAATTTGTGCAGAACATTGACAAATAATCCAGGCCTATCTGGGACCATACCTAAAGAGCTTAGTAACATTACAAGCTTGACTATTTTGTAAGCAAAACTAAACTTAGTAATCATTTTTGGGAAACATGGTTTCAACTTAATATATCTATGTTATGTGAAAGTCTCTACACTATTATGGTTTTTTTCATAAGAGGCATATAACATTCTACTAACACTGTAGGATATAAAACCTATCAACTAGAGAGTTATTGATTCCAGTTGGCCCATATCAAATTAAAAGTTTGAACCAACCACCTTCAAGGAAAGGAAATTAAAAAAATCACTAGAATGTATTGTTGACCTTGACAAAACCATTCATTGTTTGTCTCCCATTTGATGTGATATTGAATTTAGGTAAGTTGTGTTTCTACTTATATTTGTCAACTATAAGTTGTCTTTAAAGTGCATGGCAATTAAGTGCATGTAAATTATATGTTGGCCATTCAATATGTGAGATGTGGGAATGATTTGCCTCCAGGAACCTTAGCAACAACAATTTCAGTGGAAGTATTCCAGAAGAGCTCTTTATGAAAGAGGACCCCTATCTTCAACAATTGTGAGTTGTCAATCTACCTTACTCATGCCACATATATGAGAAATTTCATAAAATGTTGCCATAATTCTGTTAGTCCATTTCATTTGATTACTTTATTATTCATGTTCAAACTTCATATGAACTTGATGCAACCTCGCACTAAATTTGCATAAAAATTTGGCACATGAGTGCTCGAAAGTCATTCATATTTTCTACATAAAGTTCATAGTTCATTTATAGCTAATTCAATGTTATTATTTTATCACAAGAATGGCTAGTATAATTTATAATTAAATTGTCATGTTCATTCTCTTCAGAGATTTAAGTGGCAACCAACTCACTGGACAAATTCCAAATTTCGGAACAACATACCGATTGCATACAGTGAAATTGTCTCAAAATCATTTGTCAGGGCCAAGTCCACCATTTTACAATGAATTTGCAGGTTTTGGTTTTGTGAACTTGACAAGATTGCTCACAATGTAATACACATTTTCAAAACCTTGAATTTGTATACATCAATGTCGTACTGTTCATGTATGCACCGATTTATGTCATGTTTTAATTGGGAACATACGGGAACTTGATTGTCATCAATTGTTATAACATTTGGCTCTATCCAAAGTTCCTTTGATGATCACTTGTTGCCAATTCCCCTAAGTTGCAGTTTGGGTAAGTTTATTAAGCATCATAAACATCATTATTATTAAGAAGTCAAAAGCCTTTCATAATTTCAGCGCAATGTTTGAGTTTACATGCAATTTTTTTGTATGTATATTGTAAATACTAAGTAACAATTTATATCTTGCAGTGATTTGTCAAAAAATTCATTGACAGGATCACCACCTGATTTCACTGCAATTCCAACACTCCAATATGTGTAAGTGATTTCACTCAAGTGCATTTTAAGGACGAGAAGATACCTTAATATTGGGTTCTTAAAATAATCAAAATTTGAAGTTGATACAGATATTAATTTCACATGCAGGCACTCAAGTGGTCCTATGCAATACATGTGCATTGTTTTCGGTGTTACTGACAAAACAATTGTTTTATTAAAAACTTCAAAATTGTGTGTTCCAGGAATTTTAGTGGAAATGGTTTTGGAAATCTTATATTCCATCCGTCAATTTCCAATGTTTCATCAGACCTACAAGTGTTGGACTTGTCACAAAACAAGCTCAATGGTTCTCTTCCCGACTTCAGTTCATTTTCATCAACTCTGCAACAATTGTAAGTGTATGATATTGAACATTTTAATTATTGATTTGGCATTGTTTGGAAGTAGACATTTGCATGATTGGTTTTTGAAGAATAGGTCCATTATTTGCAATTTTTTCCAAGAGGTATATATATGTAAGTAATCATATAATAATACTTTTATATGCACAAAAAACATCAAGCATTCAAAAATGCATTCAGGTGTAATGATAAGGCTATCAAAAGCATACATGTGCAAATTATTAAAATGAGTTCATTCTCTTAATATAAACCAAAAAAATTATTTAGCTTTTATGCTAGATCATAGTATGGGTTTGACAAGTGTGTTCATTATCACAGGGATTTGAGTTTTAACTCTTTTGAGCCCATGGAAGTTCCTGCTTGGCTTTCAAACCTCACTCAACTACAAAAGTTGTGAGTACAAAAGACATGCTTTCATGCTTGACTCAAAATTTTCAAACTAAAGTTGATCAATATATTTGCCCATACAATGAGAATTCAAAAAGAAAATCATGTTTATTTATCCTTCTATGCACAATCTTTTTTGTAAACCTTGAAGATTTGATTACAAGATTACATTAGGTGAGTGTAGGTGATGAATTCAATAAACTTTTTTTTTCCATCTGAACCACAAAGTTAAAAATCAGAATTGAACAAATCAAAATATTTTGAGACTTAACAATTTGATAATGAAATCGATTTGAATTATCAAACCAAGACCATAATGGTTTCCAAGTTTATTTTCAAAGATGATGAATTCAAAATGAATGTACATAGCATACATCAGGTTTCTTTAAATAATATCAACATCATCCTGTATATGAAAGGATCAACCATTTTATACTATTTATGACTATATGAATACTTTGCTGTTGCAGATCTTTGAAAGAAATTGGATTATTTGGTTCTTTTCCATATAACTTGGCAAGTCAACTTACAAAATTGGAAATTTTGTAAGAAATTTTCAAACATCCATAAAAACGTGCATTTATTTATGTAGTATTCTATTTATGTACACATCATTGTATACTATGCATCTGGCAATACAAACATCTATTTTCATATTTATTGTTTGTAACATAATTCCCATATATTTATTTGTATACATAAGTTCATTTGTTCATGATCCATAAACCATACTTGAAGCTTTAAACTTTCATATGAATGGTCTACATTCTCCTTAAGTGTAATTACTCAGCATGTTCATTGTATATTATTAATTCATCTGATTCAAGAGAATTTTGGCCATGCTTTAATGTATGTGTGTGTAGAGAGCTTGACAACAACAATTTCAATGGGACTTTACAAATTGACAATGTGGCAAACTTGAGGAGGAGGGTATCAAATGGAGATAAAATTCTTTACACTGGGAATCTACAAATTTTGAGCATCATGTCCAACGATATAATGAATGTTGATGATTATTCCTCTTCTGACATCACCAACATTACTACTTTTTTCATGTAAGTTTTTCATCATCCAAGTTCATGTCATGTATAATACCAACTTTACATTATTTTTTTGAATTCATTATAACATGCCATCACAATTTGGTTATTTCATATTGCATCCAATATCAATACATTCATACTATAATTTCATAATATATTTGAATGATCCTCACAAAGTAAATTTCATCATTTGATTTTTTGTTGTTAATTGCAGGCTACAAAATAACCCTTATTGTTCAAATCAACAAACAAATGCACAAAGATGTTATTGCAATCAAATTTGCATAATATTTCCAAGTGATATTCACATTCCTTCTAGTTAATACATGTCTGTTTGTTTCATGATACGATGGAGTTTAGTTGTATATTTCATGGTTATTGTCAATTTTCATCTATGAATTAAAGATTTTGTTCATGATCATGACTATTAATTTTAATGTCACAAGAGTAAAACTCTAACATGAACCTAGTCTAGAATTTGAAGAAATTGTTAACATGTGTTGCATCCATCAAGTCATATCTAAAATATCTACATTTGTGATTTGATTGACTTTAAGTTCATGACATTGAATGGACAGATATTGGAAAGAGATTCAATGTTTGGAGAGTGGTTGCAATCACAATACCTGTAGGTGTTGTTGTAATTGGGTTGGTTGCCATCAGCTGTTGGTTATTATGGTGGAAAAAACTTTCCAAAAGTAAACAACAAACGGAGGAAGTTCTTCAAGCTTTGTTAAGTAAGTCAAATTTTAAATATAAAGTTGATTCATGTGAATTAATAATGATGATGAATATCCAACTATATATGTTATATAAACTATGGGATGTTTCACAAAGATAACAAGATGAGGCATTTTGGAAATGATTATCAGTTGAAGCTATGACCGAATTATGTTATAAGATTTTTTTTGCAATATTCCTATTAATCATTTTACTTCAAATGGAGGATTGAGCATCTATAGTGCCCCATTTGTAAGATTACAGAAAGTGACTAGCTTCGTAATTGAAACTTGAACGATTTAGGGTGAATATCCATTTAAGCTCATTTAGTTGACAAATGAAAAATTTCTTATTTACACAAAAAGAGGATTACACACACACATATATGTATATAGAATATGTATGTACAGCTACAACCATGTGTTGATATGTCTAAACGACCTTCACAATGTGTGCCTTGAATGAATTTCAAGCGATAATGTGTTGAATTGGGCACACATACAACCTAAATAAAATTTCAATGCTTATATTCATATTATATTAATTTTGGAATTCAGTCTAAACCATATCATTGTGTAAACTTTCACAGTTTTTCAAGAGTTGGAAGTTCAACCTACCATTTTTCCATATGACATACTCAAAGCTGCTACAAACAACTTTCGAGAAAAATTAGGTGAAGGTCACTTTGGCAGTGTTTACAAGGTATTTCTAACCTCTCATCTTCATTTAACAAGATTATAGGAGAAATTCCTTTTACTTATTGTGTTAAACTTTTACTTATTCAATTTAATAGTGTGACAACATTTGGATTCAACTAATTTGTGTATGGCTCTCAAACTTTTGTTTGTTCAACAACAAATACACAACTGTTTAGCCTTTAATAATTCAATTTAGCCCATCAACATGTTGGGATATGATATCAAAATTGATCATACTTTTCAATAAATTTCAATAATATTGTTTTGTTCTACCTTTTAGGGAAGACTACATGAACAAGATGTGGCAGTGAAAAAAATGTTGGAAACAACTACTCACATCGAGGAGTTCATTAACGAAGTTGCCCTTATCACTAATGTGCCGGACCACCAAAACTTGGTGAAGTTTCTAGGTTGTTGTTATACAATATCAAGCGAAAGATTTTTGGTGTATGAATATGTTGAAAACAATGATCTGTATGAAGCATTATTTAGTGAGTTTTCATTCTACCTAACAACTCATGTAATTTGAATAATGAAAATTTTTCAATGATATGAATGCATGATACATTTTGTTGATATCTTATGAGCAATATGTATATTTTATTTTTAGAACATTTTTTTACTTGTTAAGTCTTTTATTTGAAGAATATCTACTTAGTGAATAAATCTATTTTCCTTTACAACATGACTTTAGAAAAATGTTAAATTTAGGAATCAATGACCTGCCAATTGTTACACATTGTATATCATTAATAATAAAACCTCAAAATGGTACATTTCCAGATGGCGAAGGAGAACATATTTTGAGTTGGTCCAAACGATTTGACATTATTTGTGGCGTGGCTCGTGGTTTGTGTCACCTTCATGGTCTACAATCCCGAATAATACATGGAGACATCAAGCTAAAAAATATTTTGTTGGATCGCACTTTTCAAGCCAAAATTGCAGATTTTGGCACAATTTTTTCATTTCCAGACGAAAAAACCCACTTCACAGCAACATCTGCTATTGGCACAATGTGAGTACATAGTTTCCAAACTGTTCTAATACCTATATTTTGAACTTTCATGCAAACAATTCATTTCTTACAATCTAGATGGCTGCATAATTAAAATCACACCATCATCAACATTAACACAAATGCACAAATGAAATCTTTAGTTGTGAAGTGAAATTGAATGAGATGATTCTTATTGTTGCTAATTAAACTAAACTTACAATGCCATGTTCAACAAGTATTGTTGACATACTAAAATTTGATCATGTAAATAACATATAACATGATATAAGAAAAAAATTGAGTATTGTGATTTGGGTGACCCAAAATGCAAATAAATATCATGTTGAGTGTACAATATAGAACATGATTTAAGAATAATTGTGTGTTGTGAGTTGGTGGACCCAAATGCAGTTAGATCATGTGTTGAGTTTGCATTAAAATCCTTTTATTTGTTCAATCATGATTTTGAATATACTGCATGAGATTGACATTAATGGAGTCCATTTTAATTAATATCAAATTTTGTATATTTAAACAAAATCCCAATTACAAACTAATAGCTATTGACATAATTTCAAATCCTATCTATTTCATGAATTTTACAGGGGATATCGAGCACCTGAATATGCCATTCAACATCATCTTTCAGATAAAGTCGATGTTTATAGTTTTGGTATTGTCATACTCGAGCTTGTAACTGGAACAAATTGCATTGACAATGGCTTGTATATTGTAGATTGGGTAAGCACCTTAACTCTCACACAAATGTGGTTTTTAGTGTATATGTACATTTTCACGAATCTAAACTTTGGATATATTATATTTAATGAACTTCAATTTTTTTTAAAAGGTCCTAGATAATTGTATCCCAGGAAAGATATGGATATGTTAGCCAAAATTAACATCAATGTCAACATTGGTATATATACATATTCTACTTTGTTTTAGAACTTCAAGTTCCTTACTAAATGTAGAAAAGGCCTCGTTTTAGGGTTCATAAATGGCATGTCATGCCATTAACAATTAAGAGATAAGTTTTAAGTTTAAGCATTTTGAGTAGTGAGAAATGTTAAATTCGTGAATGTCATGAACTATTGC
>Ga0209611_10010454_pt1 | contig 13667 bp, 13 predicted proteins | sample S1TSphgellanicum_3_FD_187693 | JGI IMG/M metagenome (GOLD analysis project Ga0209611, IMG submission 187693) | Host-associated microbial communities from peat moss isolated from Minnesota, USA - S1T2_Fc - Sphagnum magellanicum MG (SPAdes) (version 2) | ecosystem: Host-associated > Plants > Peat... | reverse complement strand
TCCATGCTTTCCCCTCCAGATTCTGGATTTCACTTGGCATTGCACAACAAGATGAGGACTAGAAGTACTGGGACAAGAATTTCCCACTGCCAGAAAGATGAGGATGAGGAAGCTGATAATCTCCTGCCTGAATGCACACACACTGCTAGAACATAGGAGGAAGAACCATTTACAAGCATAATCTAAAACATCCAAAACTGCATCTCTCTTTGAAACCAACTACACCTTCAACATCAAGGGGAAGAAGGTTCGAGGCACCCTAATCCCATGTGTGTTGGTTGCAGCCAACCATATTTTAGACCAACTAGTCTTCTAGATCTGATTCCAAGAGTATAGACATTGGATCCCAAAGAGGGGAATTGACAATCTCGTGACAAGACATTATGCCGTCGGGAGAATGGAGATTGACAACCTCGTCACAAGACATTATGCCGTCGGGAGAATGGTTTTGTGCACCAGGCATGGCCTCACGGTTAGGATCTATGCCGAACCCTGGAGTGCGATTCAACTCCACACAGTCGCGGCTTGGCGGCAGATCCTGAGTGAAACGGATATATCGCAAGACATCATCATCGGTCACGTTGGTTGAGGATTCAGCTATGGTAGGATTGCGATGGGGATTTGCGTTGTCCTCTGACTCTTCTGCAGTGGCCGCCTCTTCTGCAGTCGAAGAAGCTGACGCCGGAGCGGAGATCGGCGTCCGTATTTTAAGTTCACGATCGTCTTTGGAATACTTTGTCTCCATTCGCCCAAGGAAACTCTTAACGGTTTCCGTCTCCTTGGCGTTCTCCGAAAGGTCAAAATGTCCCTCGGGGTAGAAGAAATAGTGAGGAACTTCACCTGAGAAGAACAAAACCGCATCAATACCCCGCGCGAGTTCATTGAGAGTGGAGCATTTCGGGATCCAAACTCGATTAGGACCAATCCAACCAGGCACATCCACCAAGCGCACTTCCCCATAGAAACCGTCCCTTCTGTTCCCCTTCTCCTTCCACGAGCGTACTCCAAAAGAACAATGCGTCCCTGCAAGATTTCGCGCAGGTCGCAACCTATCTCCAATTCGCGGCAACTCCTTACAACTTAACAACAGCCAGAAACATAGAAGAATTCACGTTTACACTATAGCAAAAACAGGGAGAAAAAAAAAGGCCATCCCAAATTTTAGCAACAAAACCCCAAAAGAGCGAATCGATCAAAACCCATCAATAAAAATCACACAAACACCAACCTCTTCTCAAAGCTTGTCTTTGCGTCATTATTAGCTTCTGACATCTTGCGTGGCTGCCTGCGTCGTTTAGGCACTATTGCAGCTCCTTCGGATCCCATCGCCGAGGCTCTGATTTCAGAGCAGCTTGCAGCTCCTTCGGATCCCATCGCCGAGGCTCTGATTTCAGAGCAGCTTGCAGCTCCTTCGGATCCCATCGCCGAGGCTCTGATTGCAGAGCAGCTTGCAGCTCCTTCGGATGCCATCGCCGAGGCTCTGATTTCAGACCAGCGTTGCTACGCCATCGCTCTACGCCATCTAAATCCCTGCTGTGAAGGAGACGGCGAGGGTCGGGTCGGCGAGGTCGGGACGGTCGGCGAGGGGGGAAGCTTCTAGGACACAGTTTTTCCCCTAGTTTGGGACCCAGTTCGGGACCCAGTTCGGGACCCAGTTTGTCCAATGTTAGGGACATTGGGAGGATTCAAGGGGACGTGGGGGGGTCTTTTTTGTGCTCTTTCATCAATGTACAAGGAAGTCTAAACTTTAAAACAACAAGTAAATTTGGGCTTCCCACTACTCCGCACCATTAGTGACCATGATTAATTATTTTATGTGAACATAATAATTTTGTTGTAACCAATTTTGTTTTTTTAAAGATAAAATTTTATAAATTTTATGATATATATATAATTTTTCATTTCTTTCATTAATATTTTTTTACATTCTTAATTTGGTAGGCAAAATGTTAACGAAAGGTTTGTTCATTAAATAGGTTCACAACAAGATACAAATAGACCCCAAAAAAAACATTGAAAGGGTGTACAAAAAAACAACAAAATACAAACAAATCAAAACATGGAAAGGGTGCAAGACATACAACAAAAAACGATTATGAATTGGAATTTGATTTATGACGAATTATAATTCAAAATGATTTTGGAATTGTCCTAGTGATGATCACCAAAATATCCATCCTATACAAACTAGTTTTGATGAAACATCCTCACTAGAATAAATAAATGAACAAATTGTGTTGGTTTTTTTAAAAAAATACTTAAGAATTGAAATGTGAAAAAGGACATTAAGGACATCCTTCTTGACAACTTTGGGATGTGTAATTGAATCTTGGGTTGGATATAAATATGGTACAATTATTTTTTCTTTTTTTTGTAGTAGAGGTATATAAATATTTTTATAAATCATTACTAATGCATCTAGGTTGGTAATTCTTAAATGATAATGCCACGAGCTTTTGAGTAGTCCTACAACTAATAAAATCCTTTTAGTTTTTATTTAGGAACCTCAATGCATTCTCATTCAGCCAAATCAATGGTTTTGCAACTTCCTCCACCACAACATGGCAAAACATTCATACCTTAGAAACAAGTAGAACCTCACTAGCTTCTTTAGTTGACACAATAACATCAAAAATAGAATCTACAACAAATTTTGCCAACTTGTGAATTGTTATTGCCACCAACATGGTTCAAGAATCAATTAGCCCTCATGAAAAAAGGAATCATGATTTTTTTTATTATACTAAAAAATAAGAACCTTGACCAACTCCCTACCCACAACTCCTTGATGCAATCAAAATTCTTGTATCAAGGGTCAAACATCAATGTAAACATGTTATGGGCTTTTCCATTGGAATTTCAATAGTAAATGAAAAAAAAGGTTGTAAAATAATCAAACCTTATGTTATCAATGCAAATATATAAAATCTCCATTTCTAAATCAAAATTTTTACATTGCAAAAAGTGGTTGGGTTGTTCATGAATTGTGTTATCTTCATAGCTAGATGTTAATCACAATGGCAGCATGCAATGCATTAAATAAGAGTGAATAGTCTTTAAACTAGTTCAATACACATTGCTTAATAATAGGTGTGAAAGTTTGTATCATAGCACATGGAATTGCCTAATTTGATCTAGATGGTATTTCTGCCTATAGCTGGAGAGATTGATGGTGATAACAAATGTTGATGGCATTGACATATTCAAGGGTTTCTTGGAAAAGGATAACATTATGAACAAACTTAATTTTCATAAGGGTTTTCAACTTTCAAGATGGTACCCCGATTTCAATGAAAGCCTTTTCCCACTTTTGTCTATCCCTCCCAAACTTTTTAATCGAAGTAAAGGTCTTTTGTAAGATGGCATATGCATCCTTCAAGAACATTTCTCTCATGCCAACATACAACTTGGTGTCATTGGTTGCATACTAGTCAACTTTTGACATCACATGGCCCAAACACCACCTTGCGAAAGGTTTCACAAGGTGCAAGGGGGCACAAGTAACTACCAAAAATACTGTTACAAAAAGTGTGTTGAAATTTGAGCCATCATCCTTTACATGTGATATAACCTTTGTCACATGCTACCATTTTTATGCCTACAAGTATTATTATCGTCCACACACAGATAAATCAAATAATATAAATTGCCTTAAAATGGTGCTTCACCTCCAAACCAAAATATCTACTCTTTTGCAAACAACAATAATCCAAACCCAAAAAAACATAAACAAAATCCACACAACAATGTGCACAAACAAAACTTGCATAAAAACATATCAAATTTACAACAATACACATTGTGTGTTATGGAATTTCAAATCATCAAAAGTGATTTGAAAAAACACAACTTGGGATTATATCCTAAACATGAAATATCATGAACCCAATTCACGCTTAAATTGACTCTAAACTAAAACATAATTAATTACACTCACCTAATTTAACACTAACTTAATTAAGACTTAATTAGGCAACTAAACTACTTTATCTTGTGAACTAAAACTCTATAAAGAATGGTTTGACGATTTTTGCTAAGGTTCCACCAACTATGTTAAGTGTTTCAAATAAACCTACAATCACATGTCTTAGCACCCATCCTTATTAATTAACAACCAAGGAAAAAATGTCAAACCTTGACCTAAACATCCATAAAACAAGGTAAATGTGGCAATAACACAATTACCTAAAGTAGGCAACACATATGTTTCCATGGTTTTTGATAACAAACTTAGGATGTGTTTTTTCACTAGGTGTTTGTGTGTAGGAACATGTATCTTCAAATCAATGTGCATCACAAGTCAACATAACCAAGGAGACAACAATAGAGAATCCTTCATACCATTTTGTGATGAAGAAGACCAAATCTCCAATAAATAAAAGTTGCAATAGGTCTATATTTTAAGGCCTTCTTACTATTGAATTATTCTATAATTGTTAATGGTTGCACCGCCTATCTCTTCTTGCATTTTTTCATGTTTCCTTCCACCTTGCCTTTAATAGATTTTGCTTTGTATTTCACAAAATCATATCAACATGCTTATTCAAGATGTGTTTCTTCTTCAACATGTTGCAGTGATTGGGGTTATATTGCACCAACCCTTTTTGGGATGGGGTGGTGCTTTGGGAGTTCTATGAAGGCTTTGACTTGGGGAGCTTTCATAGAACTCCCAAAGCACCACCCCAACATTTACACAACTTGAATATCAACTCCAACCTTTAATTGGCAAGGACAAAAAAACCCCCAAACAACATTAAAACAATGGTGGGGCATCCAAATTTTTTGGGTATTCACAAAAAATGCACATTGAAACTTCCAAGCAACTAACGCTTCTAATGTTTGAACCAATGTTGGGTGGATATAAGATTTTTTTTTGATATCCTCCAGTTTTAGTTATCCACCTATTTGTTATCCACTGGTTTTGACTATTATTATCTTTAAAAATTCAATTATAATGTCTTTTAAAGATATCAAATAATAATTATTTAATATTGGATTTCAATACGACCATATATCCATCAACACTGATATCCATCACCTCTAATATTCATTGCATATCCTAACATTTTAGATAATAAAATAAAAGATCAAATTTCAAAAATATTTTCAAATAAAGTGACCAATCCAAAAGTTCATCTTTCATATTGCTTTAATTTTTCTTTTAAGGCAAAATCAATTTTAGTCAACTCTATCAAACCAAAAGGTGAACTATAACCCACCTTAGGATCATTAAATTAATTTTTACTAACAAAAAATACTTTATTTGAATTATCTAATTGCAAGTGACATCTCTTCAAATTTGTAAAAATTCCAACCAATGAAAATAAATTCTCACTTTCTATTTGAGAACCAATAATGCTAAAAATATGACAAGTAAAAATTACCACGGTTGGAAACAAAGACTCATGTTTCGCCCACCACTCTAAAGGACATTTAATGTCTTTGACATCCACTTGAAACCTTATAAACATATGTAATTCCTTGTTCACTACCTCCTTCTGTTGACTCACTTGTTTTAGCAGACATTTCAAAAATGTCCAAGCTATTTTTTTATCAATTTGCATATATGCCACAAATTCTACCATAACATGGTAGATGTGGTAGCATTTCAAAAGCATAGGAAATAAGGATTGTTGATCATATTCTTCCACAATGGAAACAATTTGCTCTCAACCAATAAGAAATGAAATTAACCATAGACTTTTCAATCTAAGGTTTAACATAAGGGACATGTTATATGTTTGATCTTCTTCATATTTTTTGAAGAATGAAAAAAAACCATTCAAAATCCCACATACTTCTCTTCTAATCTTAGATGCAAGTAATAACAATTCCAAAGCTACAAGAGAATCATCATCAATTAAATCTTGCAATTATATGAAATTCCAAATTCTTCTTTGAATTTCAAGCTCATAGTGATTGTTGCATTCAAAGCATTAAAAAGTAACCAATACCCACAAGATTGGTTCAACACATTAGCATTTACAATTGAAGACAAAACATCAACAATTATATGAGATATGTGCCAAGTTAAAAGTGGAGGGACATAGCTGGTAATCCTCACCACAAATTGTCAACTATAACAAAAAAACAATTGCCGACCTAAATTGTAATGCCTCTTGAAACATGATGATTTTACTTGCAAACTTGTAGAAGTAGATAAAGGATCGACAAAACAACTTTCAATTTTAAAAAACTAGAAATAATTTAGACTTGCAAAAATGGAACAAAAAATTAAATGACTAAAAACAAAATTGACCTTGTTTTCACTAGAATGTTCAATTTTCTGAATTTCAAACCAACTTCAATGCGAGCTTTGTTCCATTTTTTATGACCTTTACTAGATTTTTTTGGCCAAGTAATGCATTTCTACAAATCTACTTGGGCAAATTTAATAGACACATATTTCAAGTTCTTACAAACTTTGTCATTAGTTTTGGCATACTGACATGTTTAAAAGAAAACATGACCAAAATAGGTTCCCTAAAAGCTTTCCTTTAACCCTAAAGTCTCCCATTCAACAACAAATTTCAAAACACTAGTCAATGTATTTAAATTTGAACCTTCATCCTTCACATATGCTATTACCTTATTTCTCAAGCCATATGCATCCAAAAGATCAATAAAATTTCTAGCCAAGGCTTATCCTCTAGTTTCAATAGCTTTAAACAAACCAATAGTAAGTTGTTCTGGTTTCTGATTAGATCCCAAAAACTTTATAACAAAGATAAACACATCATGTGCACCCTTGGACATCCATAGATCAAAATTCATAGTAACACAATAACAATAATTAGCAAAGGCAAAACATATGTTTTTTTAGTTTTCCACCAATTTAGGCAAAACATTGTGTGAAAAAAAAATTTCAAAAAGGGAATTACACATGAGGACATAATTGCAACATTAAACACTTTAACCAAACGTTTTCTACAAATTGCATAGGCAATTGATTTTTCACTATTAAAAGTGCAAGATTCTTTATAAACATCTTTTGCTCCACATCATCCTTTTTAAAAGGATCTTTTGAAGTAAAAAATTCAAATATGGAAACATTGGAAATATGGGCCTTCTTATTTGCAAGTTGTTTCTCAACATTTTTTCTCCCTTGATTATTAATTTCTTCTTGAAACTTTTTATAAATTATTAAATGTTCTACATCAAGATGTTTCTACAAACATGTTATGCGACTTGTTTTATAATATGATATTAGACCTTTCTTTAAGTGTTTTATTGAATTCACAAAAATAGCAAGTTGAAAATGACACAATAAACAATGCATCATTTGAAGAATATCCAAGTTTACTTTTGAGTTATCACTAGCACGATAAAAAGACCAATAAAATGCATTTCTATTATGAGGATGCCATTTTTTTCTTTGATTTTGAAACTATTGCAAATTATGTTTAATCTTTTTTTAATCACATTCTCTTGAAATTCTACTTATTTTGGTTTATAAGCTCGGATTTTCCTTTTCTTCCATTACTTGATCAACTTTAGTTTCATCATTTATGCATATTATATGCTCTTCATTTTGCATTGTTTGATTATTATATTCATTTGACTTTCTATCTTTCATAATTGTTATACAATGCCAAATGGCGAGAAAACGAAGGAAACAAATACAAAATGTTATGTGATGTGATGATAATATTTTTATGCACAATTAAATATGATGCAAAACATTTACAAACTCCTATGCACAACTAAAAATAGAAAACTCCAAAACATTTACAAGTAATCAAAGATTAAAAAAACTACAAAAAATTTACAAGCAAGTATTTAAATAAAAAACTACAAACCATTTAGAAGCAAACAAAGATAGAATATTGCAAAACAAGTAAGCAAAGATAAAAAATTGTCAATTTTTTTTTTGAAAAGGTTTATGTTTGTCTCCAAAACATAACAAGCCCTACACCACAAACCAAAAAAAAAACAATTAAAACATAGGAACAAAAGACATGAGAAAAAAAACAAAATAAATGAAAAAAAACTTATTGAAAAAACACAAGTTGTTGACTTTCAATGACTTCCAACTCTTGCAAGAAGGAATGCAAGGGGGTAGTACAAGATCCTTCAATGAATAACAACATAAGAACAATAGAAGTGTGAAAAACCTTGTACCTAAAATAAGAGAACAACAACTTGATGAAGAAGAGAACAACAACGTGAACATAAGAATAACAATGCAAAAAGGAGAGGAGAACAACAATGTGAATAAGAGAGTAGCAACACAAAGAGGAGAGTAGAGCATCAACATGAACTGAAGAAGAACACCATGAAAAGGAGAAACAGTAGTAGGGTGAAAAGGAGAGGAGAACAATGTAAAGAGGAGAGGAGAGTTGCAATGAGAAGAAGAGAGGAGAACATCACCAAGAAGAGGGCACTAATGGGAAAAAGAGACAAAAAACAAGGCTTGAGTTGGAGCTTGGGCCCCATTTTATTCTAGTTTTAAATTGTTAAAAAAAATGATGGTGGCACTGATAGTTTTTTTTCCTTTTTAACAACCTACATCTGGGCCCACAATTTATATTTATCCTTTTAACAACCTACAACCTACATCGTAAACCTAAACCCCTTTCATATCCATATCCGGGCATGGATCTGATATCCACCCTAAATGTCAGTTTTTGAATTTTTAAAAAGTCTTTATAAATATTATATAACTAAAGCTCATCATTTTGAGATCTAAAGGTAAAGATATCACCTCATATATCAAAAAATTTGGTATCAAAAGGATTTCAAAAGTGATATCTTGAATGGTATTCAAGTAGGATATCTAAAATTTCAGAATATTCGCCCAACACTAGTTTGAACTTTCTCAAGGCTTTCAACAAGTTGTCACACCTCTAATGTTGTGTAATTGTTCTCTTGCGGTTCAACAATAATCCCTATATCATTGGTTTCAATTGACCCTCCCCAATCCTCAAATTCAACAAAAATCATTCCAAAAATCCATGTAAATCAACAACTTGCAAACCTAAAAATAAAATGAACTCTTGACAATTGGCCATACCATTATAACTAAACATGAACACAATAATCTAGTTGTAGCTATGATAAATCATAACTCTTACATGCAAGGAGAGTTGTGAAAGTAAACCACAACAATGAATCCATCATATTAGGAAAGGAATAAGCACATTGCAAGGCACCTTAACTTTCTAGTGATTTTTATAACAACAACAAACTCAACTTATTTTTTGTAGACACACGGTAGATTAAAAAGTACCCCCAATACAAAACAAAAACAACAATCACTTGAAGTAGTAAGCAAATGGAAATTTGGTGCATATGCCACATGCAAAGACAATAAATATTTGCAACCACAATTTCATGTAGTTAAAAAGAAAATCCATACATTGAAGGAGCTGTAAAGTTCTTCAAAGGTGTTGTTATGAAATACCCTAAATCCTAATGTGTTCATGACATTGCTATTTAGGTTCATCACCTTTTTGCAAAGCTTGGTTACTAGTCTTGTTCATAGTATCGCACAAAACATCATACCCATATTAGTTTGGTACAAGGGCTTCAAACCCTAGACACATACCTCATGTAATATGAATATTGCTTAAGGACAAAGGAAATTTCATACTCAATTGATATGTTATGTGATACCAATACCATACCGTTATTACGTACCCAAGTTAAAACCTACATACTAGTCCAACATTAGACTTTTCATGGAAGTAATGACTTAAGGTTTTTTTTGTATCAAAGTTTTGTCAAATGGCAATTTGTTTTCAAATTGGCAAAAATGTTTTTTTCTTAGTTGCCAATTTTTTTAAAAAAAAACACTAGTCCTATTCTAAGTTGTAACATCCAGCCAAAATTATAAAAGGATGCTAAATGTTTTTTACTTTCATATTTTCTTATGACAAGATCTAGTGCGATCGTCTTATGGATGATCACCACTTTGGCTACATAACAAAATTGGAAAATTAAAAAAAAATAAAATAAAAAATAAATTGAGTAGTGTTAAATCCTTAGAAAAAAAAGAATTATGATGGAGGTAGTGTTGAATTTTAAGCAAAGGAAACAACACATATTATTGAGGTTATGTTCAATTAAGAGATATCATGAAGTGTAGTGTTGAATAAAAGAAGAGAAATGATATATTTTGGAGATAGTGGTAAGTCTTAGGAGAAGCTCTTCGGAGAAGGGACATATTGCATGAGCATTTTGCTCATCAAGCAAGCATTCAGAGGTTTCAAGCACTTGTAATACCAAACTAATCCATTCTCATAATTGCATGAACATTTTGCTCATCAAGTGAAGCAAATCTGTTGAGCCTGTCAAGTGTAGATGCGTGGTTTTGTGTGTGTGTGTGTGTGTCCATTCTACAACCATCAAGAGATGACCCAAAACATAAGGCAGCAAAAACATGCTGGTGGTGGTATACATGCTTTGCCAGCCCATTGACATATCTACAAAAATCACTTCGCATGATTGCTTCAAGAAATGCACACAACAGGCCAGATGCTTTGCCAAGATTATTTGATGCTTCAGAGATGTTACAATGTTTGGACGCACTTCATAATCTCAGCAGGTGCTGTTATTGTGATCAAGCAATCTTTCTGGAGAAAATTGAAGCTGGTCAGGAACATGTAGCGTAAGTGAAACCAGGAAGCAATCACAGCTGAAATCATGTGACAGCATGATGGAGATCAACCATGCAGCAATGTCAGGATAGGTGATATGAGCTGTGCACCACATTCATTCACGATATGGATTCTCAACCTTGGAAATCAACTCCATGGAATCCTTGGCAACCTTGATATGTTTCTTGACACAGCTGACACAATGCATTCAGATGATACATACATACATAGACAAAACTGGCAATTTCTTCAATACCAAATGTGGGTTAAATGAAATCTCTTCAGTCTCAATTATGACCCTTTTGCAGCTCAAATTTTCTGTTGGGTCTAGTATTTTTTCTATGTGCAAAAGGGTTAGGACTTAGGGACTACATTTGAAATTTTGGACACAGTAGTGAAATATTACTTGGCCTTTTTTTTTCTCCCACCTCAACTGCACAAATTTCAGGAAATTTTTAGTTTTCCTACCAAAGTGAAAAAACAAAACAAGAAGAAGAAAATTAGCATGATGAAGGCTAAGTGTTCCTGGAAATCTTTCTATAGCACACTCCATATGACCCTAGAATGTAGGGATACCAAACTTTGGCCCATTTCTAGGTGCATCAGAATGTCTCTACTGTGAAGGGGAGAGTCAATAAAATCCAATACCAGGATCAGGCCGGTATGTTGAAGAATCACTCATACCAGACACTCGAGTACTTATTGCTCACTAATTGATCAGTGAAGCTTGAGGATTCTTCTTGTAGATTGTACAATATTTTTGACATGGGATGTGCCTTGAATCTCAGAAACAAAAAATTTAATTGCTTGAAGAAGTTGATCACTGAACACATTCATACCTTTTGTTTGTAGAGTGCTTCCTTCAGCTGCAAAGCTCACCAAAAAACCAGCCCATATGCAGAAGAAATTGAGTTGGAAGACGTTCTTGCAGTCTGCTGGAGGAAACATTCCAAGGCATTTCCATTACAGATATTGTTTGCAGTTGCACAACTTGTGCAACAAAAGCATAAATCCAGTTTCCAAGTAAAATATCACATCTTCAACAAGCTTTTCTCTAAACCCAAAATGATCAAGAGCAAATCCTTCTTCTTACATCTGTGATCTTACAACAAACTTGTACCAAAAAAATTGAATGTCTTCATCCTCTGTGTGTCTGTGTCTGTTGTCTCTGTCAGAACAGAGATTTCAAACCCGTCAGTGATCAGAAATTTGTATCTGAAATTTGGAAGCTGTACCAAGACCACGAGCTAGCTGCAGTGGCAGCGTGAATACAAGCTGAACAGGCTACTCCAAGAAGAATCTGTTGGGGAAGATGATCTCTTCACATTGCAGATAAAACTTTGATGGGCTTGGTGGCCAGGTGAGTACAAAGTGTTTGAGAATGAGAACTAGTCCATGTGTGTGTTTGCAGGTGCTGGATTTGACAGCAAACATTGAGAGATCCAGAGATGGTGAGGGGTAGGAAGTTTTCTTGGGTTTGAGGAAAGTCTTTGATGAGTGGTGGTGGTGGTGAATCATAATGGCTACCAGACTTGTGCAGCAATTGGAGTGACAGTAAGAAGCTGTTGTGCTGTTTCAACCACACTTTCCTTCAATGCTCTCAAATGGGCAGAGTTCCAAGCCTGCCATTCTTGCTTCTCTCTCTGTGTGACAGGAGGATTGTACATTGACCTGAATTCACTTGAACCAGAGAAGTCATCGACTTTTAAATGAACATATCATATTGATTAGATGGAAATTGTTAAATTGTGATAATTTTTTTTGTGTACACCATAGCATGAATTCACCCAATACCTTGCAAATTTTGATAATTGTGGGAAGTACAAACTCGTCATTGAATACCACTACTACTTGCCCAATAATATCGAACATGACATGTTTGTGCAACATTGCTTTGAACTACATGTGCCCATTTGCTAAAGTGTGGTTTGTTCTTAAATGAACATATCATATGATTAGATGGATGCCCAACATAATTCAAGTCATGAAGAACGTGGTACCATGTGTCTATGTATATTTAAATGTTGTACATTGTTCTATTAGGTTTGAAGTAATTAGGTTTAGGAAAATAACTATTGTGTTAGTGCAATTTTATGTATCTTGGCTCAATTCAAATGAAGGGTGTTAATGGCCCAATGTATACTCATCTTTTAACTATGATATGAAGATGCAAATTGAAGACCAAAGATACAAGCCATTTACAACATGAGTGTCAAACGATTTGGTCCTATTTCAAGCAAGACATGGGATAAAAGTTCATGATGGTGATGGGGCCATTTTAAAGGAAGAAACATTAATGATACATAAACATGAACACTAACGGACTCGCTTACACATAGACCACATGAATTTATTTTTTCATTTTGTGGAAAAATGGTGGGATTTTTTATTTTCCAACACCAAGGAGTAATAAAATCCTCAACTTAACAAAACAAAGGACCCCATGTTCTAATGAAATAATTGTATCAATGAAATGGACTTGCAAAAGATTTGAAAGTGCCAAAGAGCTAATGATGTTTTTTTGTGTTCCATCTCATGTTTATTTTCTCATATGAAATCATGATTCGTATTTTTTTTCCTTTCTTTAACCATTGAACACTTGGTGTGTGATAGTGCCAACTTTTTTCAAACTAATTGGGCATGAGAATAAATGTTCAACAAAAATACTTTGTGCAAGTTGTTTTCCATGTTCACTCTTTTCATCACCCAATGTTTGGTTGCAAGTTGCAAGCTTCGGAATGAAGTTACCATTTAGTACTTAGAAGTTCCCATTTAATTTTGACTAATGCATGAATTGGTTGGAATTGTTCCAACTAATGGACAAGAAATGAAGTGAATGGTTGAACACCAAAGATTATGGATAAAACAAATGAAATGAATAAATGTGAAAAGGAATTAAATTTGGCAATTAGATGAGGGGTTTAATAATTTCAATAATTTAATGAGCCAAATTATATAAGATGGTAATGCAAATCTCTTTAATCAAGATAAAAATATCACTTACAAGTTGCAAGTAAACAAGCCTTTATTCTTGGAAGTATAATACAACAAAAACCATTGATGTTTTTT
>Ga0209611_10010453_pt1 | contig 13669 bp, 13 predicted proteins | sample S1TSphgellanicum_3_FD_187693 | JGI IMG/M metagenome (GOLD analysis project Ga0209611, IMG submission 187693) | Host-associated microbial communities from peat moss isolated from Minnesota, USA - S1T2_Fc - Sphagnum magellanicum MG (SPAdes) (version 2) | ecosystem: Host-associated > Plants > Peat... | reverse complement strand
TCGGGACTCCACTTTGGGAGTCCCGGGAAAAAGTGCCATTCGGATGCAAGTGCGGCGGAGAGGCGCAAAAAATACTATATGGGGGAAGGTGGTGGCTTTTCCCGAGTCTGGGCTGTGGTGAGTCAAATGAATCCAAGGTTGCCCGTGGCTTGTTCCAACACTGAAAGTGTTCCGAATGTGAACTAACCAACTTGTTGGTTGGTATTGGATGCAGGACCAAGTAACTAAATAGTTTGTCCCTCTTCCTAGTATAATCTCGGAGCTTTTAACAGCCCTTCTTTACCCCCCCCCTCCCCCCCCCTTTAGTGTTGGAAGTTGGGAGCGGCACCAAGTTCCATCTACTTCCGCTCTTTAACATAGTTGGACCCTTTTGAGTCTAACAAGGAATTTGGGGGCGCTTCATTTCCTAAAGAAGATTTTTACAAACATGTTATTAAAGAACAACCCTATGTCCTTTCATTTTTTAAAAAGTCAATTCTAGAGGGCATCTTTCCATCAAATCAACATTTATTAGTTTTAAATGGGCATGGTTCACATGTTATGTTAAAAGCTTTAGAACAAGCACAATAATTTGGGTTGGATATGGTCACCTTGCCTTTTCACACTTCACATGTTCTATACTTCTAGATGTGAGTTGTTTCAAACTTTTCAAAACTACTTTTAAGAAAGAGAAATAATTCCATGGTTAGAAATATTCATTGTGAACTAGACAAATGCATATTTGTTGGCTAGGTGGACAAGGTTCTAGATCAAACATTATCTAAAAAAACATCATGAATGGGTTTAAGGTAACAAAAACTTGACCATTCAATATGAAGGCCATGGAGCACATGACAAGATTAAATGACACATACCTAGTAAAACTTGTCAACAATTCAAATGAAGGTAATGACGTATTTGATGGAAAAAATGATGAAAGTTAGAAATGGGGAGAGGTTGGAACTACCACATAGTTAATGAACATAATGATTATTCAAGATGATGCAGGAACAAAATTTCAATCAATTGACCAAAAGTTAATAGATTTGAAATATTATGTGAAAATGTTGTTAAGTCCAATTATTGTTGGAGAAGAAATTGAACCTACGGAAGTTACTTTTGATTTATTAATTGACCTAGATGGACAATACTAATTATGAAGTCCTTAATTATGGGAATGGAACTCAAGTTCTTTTGTTTCTAGCTAATTTGTTGTACTTACCACATTTGCTTACAAGGAAAATAAAAGGAAAAAAACTATTAATAGATTACATCTAATCACATGTAGTCACAATTATTGAATATTTAAAGATTGTATGATAAAAAACTTTGGACAAGGAGTAGAAAAAGGTTAAACAAATTGTTGATTCACATATTGTGGTTGAAAGAACAACTCAAAGGTTAGTATAAAACCATGCTAGAATTTTTTTTAACAATGCTTGGAATCCAATTGTAATAAAAGAATCAAGGGATAAATTTCATAAATTTTTTGCCATACGTTTTAAAACCCACCTTCTAAGGTTTAGAGGTGTAAATCTTGGGTTTATATTAAAGGTTCAAAAAACAAGTAGGGCAAGGGTAATGGCTTGATAAAAATCAAAGGGTTGTGTTGCAACAAGATAACAATAGACCACTAATCCATGAAAGAGTGAAGATGGGGTTTTAAGATTAGAAAGAAAATCAAGACAACACACATAGAAGAAGAGTAGGACGATGATGCAAGAACAAGACAATGATCAACAACATAAAATGATGATCAACAACATGAAAATAATAAAGAGGAGGCAATGATTAGGAGGTTTGATTAGGAGGTTTGATTAATAACACAAGATGACAATTAGGAGGAAACATGGAGCACCATAGAAAAGACGATTAAGAAGAGGTGGCGATCAACAATAGAAAACAACAATTAGAAACGATAATCATCAACAAATGAGGATAATCAAGAGGAGGCGCCCATCATTAATAAGAGACAACAATTGAAGGAGGTTGTGATCAACAACAAAATATGATGATCAAAAGGAGATAATGATTAATAACAAAAGACAACGATTGGGAGGAGGTGAAGATTAATGATTAGGAAGAGGTGATGATCAACAATAGAATATGACAATCAAAAGGAGGCCAAGATCAATAACAAAAGATGACAATCGAAAAGATGTGATAATAAAAAAGAAGAAATGATCAACAATAGAAGATGACAATCAAAAGGAAGTAATGATCATTAATTTAAGAGGAAAATTAGAAAGAGGCAACCATCACCACCAGAAGCGGAAAATTGAAAGTAGGCAAGGAGATCTCCTATAAAGCTATGATGAGGAAAATCAACATTCATGTGCACCATTGCTTGTGTAAACAAACTAATAGGAGAGGGAGAACAACTAAATGGGAGTTGAACAATTGAGCATGAACACACCAAACCTAAGAGGTTGTGTGAAAAGTGAAGTGTTGTTTGAAGCTTTAAGGTTACACACATGATGCATTGCCCATGACCATAAATCTTTTTACATAGTTTTTTGGTAATGATCTCCTTTGTTGATGTAGGATGAACATTTTTACATAAATAAAATCACATTTTCACATGCATCCATTTTTGTCAAGGGTTTGTTTTTGTCCACTTGTCAAATTTTGAATGTTCATTAAGAGGGAGCAAAATGTTTGTTCATAGGAATGTTAAATGTTTGGTTAGGAAATTTTCCAAGCCAATGGATGCCCTTCCTTTGGGGAAACATAACTTTCATGTCTCTTTACCAAAGTAGGCAATTCATGCAACTATGTATGCACCCAAAGATAAGGTACAAGTTTTTTTTGGACCCCATTGGCAAAAAAAAACCATTCTTAGTGTGCAATTTCTCATGGAGTCCTTATGTGTTTGATGATTAGCTTAGCTACACTAGCTCATTTTTAAGCCATGGACATTACATGTAAATTCAATTTGCTCAAACAATTGGTAACATTCCACTTGAGAAGACAAAACCCATTTGTTACCACAATGAGATAGTCACATGCTCAATGTTTGCCAATTGATTTATCCTCCATGGTGTCGATGATATTTGAGTCGAAAACCTCACACAAGTTCATAATTATGCCTAATAAACTAAATAGTCATTTGACACTAGTTTTCATGACATAAAAGAAGAATCTATATATCTCCAAATGTTATTATCAAAATGATCATAATGTTTTGTCATTATTAGTTGTGAAAAAACATCAAATGGACATTGTATGGGATTGCCTTTAAACATCTGGACACCAAAACCACTCTACCTATTTACACAGAGAAAGTTATATATACAAAATGTGCCATGATCTACTATAATTCAGATCATTTTCAATGCAGAAACTTATACCCTAATTTGCATTACTATAGTATCTAGTCTAGTGAGTGCAATTGCAACTTTTTTTTGGCTATTGTATTTTCTCTTCTAGATCAACAAAAAAATACAGATCTGGGTAATGTTTATATTTAACCATTTCTCCTCACTCTCTTACTCCATGGGAGAATTATTGAGCAATGGCACATCCCCTCGTTCTAGCATCTTTTCATGGGCTTCTCCAATTTTGAGGAAGAGAGATTGAGATTGTGTTTGTGTGTGGAAGAATGAGAGATTAAGGTTGAGATTGTGTGTGGGAAGAGTGAGAGATTGAGGTTGCGATCGTGTGTGGAAGAATGAGAGATTGAGGTTGAGATTTGTGCGCGTCTATTTTTTTGTTTTTTTGATAATGAGTTTGCCAAAGCCTCTGGGTCCTTACCATGTCTCTTTTGCAGATTTCGAGCTGCGGCGCTCGGAAGAAAACAAAGGAAGCAGATCAGGAAGAGCAGAGCCGGAGCAGCAACAAATCAAAAGAAATGGAGTGCACCCAAATGCAGCAAATGCGGACTCCAAAGCAGCAGCAGCAGCAGCTCCACCGATGCGCATTTTCTATCCCACGGAAACTAAGACGAGATGGTCTCCATGGGATGTCAAAGAGCGCTGTTGGATTCCGCATTATAATTACATGTGGGGCTATGTGGCACGAGCTTTTGCTCCCAGTTCAGTTTTCAGCAGATTTGGCATTTCGGTTATTGCATGTATGTTTGACTCCCGTCTCCTCTCTCTCTGTCCCCTTTTCATCATCCTTCTTGCATGTCCATCTTCTTGTCATTGTCATCATCATCACCTTCTTCTTCCAATAAACTCTGGACCCATTTGAGATCTTCCCATCTGTTGCAGTTTTTCAATGTTGGTGTGAGCCAAAATCACAGTAGTCTAAGACAGTAGGCAGACTTGTTGTGATTGATTCCCATTTTTCATATTCCTGAATTTTCTTTCTCTTTCTTCCCCAATCTGTTGCAAGCCTGACTGCCCATCTGCACAACTCATTTCACCCTTTCCAGATAATTAGGTCAGTGAAGAAACCACAAAAAAAAGCTGATGAATCTAAGCTTCTTCTACTTTGTGTATGTTTTTTGAATTGACCTGTTTCAATTGGCACTTGAGAGAGCATTTTGGTTCTCATTTTGTAAGCCTAAAGCCTAAACCCATCCATGCACCTGTGTAAGTTTTGTCTTGTTTATGGCTCAAAACTGATGGGTATCACATGTTGTGATCCAAAGTTCTGTTACAAACCAATCCCTATACCTACTATGTGACTTCTAACTGCAAACTGTATGGGTGGGTTTTTGTGGTTTTACAGCTATTTTCTACTCTGCGACATGGTTTCGGCTGCCAATACAGGCATCTGTGAAGAAGCCACTTTTGACACCAAAAGGTGAAGAAGGCACAAAGAAGCAGCGCTTGCCAGTTGTGATATTCTCACATGGCATGTGGGCTTGCCACACCACTTACAGTGCTACATGCGTTGATCTTGCTTCCCATGGTTACAGTTACGGTCCTCTGTTTTGTTTCCCCTGCTCCCCTGTTGTTCAAGAAGGCCATTTCTGTATGCATTTTTTTGTCAAGCATCATATGAATGTGTGAATATGTATATTTACTTGCTGGTGGTGAATGTTATGAGGTGGAGTGCACCACAATTGGGTATGTGAATCTTAACTGTGTTTGCAATTTGGTGTTGAATGACAGTTGTAGTGGCAGTGGAGCATTTAGATGGGTCATCATCAATGGCTCATTATCATGATCATGAAGGAAAATGCAAGTGGGTACATCATGCTTTTGGTGATAAACCAGTTGGTGATACACCAATGGCTGAACGTGCGAAGCAACTTAGGCAGGTAACAAAGCACTGTTTCTAAGGTAAAAGTCAGGGAGTAGACCCATTCCTTTGTTATGGAGGTCCTAAACCTTTTATTCTATGCAAGCCCAAAGTTCAATTCCTTCTTCTTCCTCTTGATGGTGCTCCTCCCTCTCTTCCTGTGCCTTTTTTAATGGAGAGGGATTCTCCTTCTCACAATTCATTGCTGGATTATATCAATGATCCATTTGCCTTCCTTTTCATAAAACTCTTGGTTGTTTGGGATTGACATACAAGAAGATTGGTTTTTCTTTCTTATCTTGGAAGTATTGTAGATATTTAGGTCAAGAATTCTTCAGTTACGGAGATGTTACAAAGGATTTGAGGCTCTAAGAAGTCCTGTTAGATCTTAAGGTCGAGATCTGTTGATGCTTAGAGACTTGATGCTCAAACATTGATGTTTCAAAAAAAGCTTAAAAATGAGCTTCTGAGGAGTGTTCCAAGAGAATAGGCAGGCATTAACATGACTCACATGCCACTTTTGGATTTTGTTAATTCAGATTCTGCCAAATCTGCAGTAGTCTATAGTTAGTATCCATTTCTAAAGTCCATGATGTCATTGTCCGTGTTGCTGCAGAGGGTTGGGGAGATTCAGAAGGTGATTGATGTGCTCGAGAGCTTAGATCAAGGCTCACTTATGCAGAACTTCAACAGTGTGACAGGCAGGGCTAGTCTTGACACCAAGTTTTTCCAACAGCGGCTTGATTTAAACCACATTGCAATGCATGGGCATTCTTTTGGTGGCGCCACTGCAATTGCCACTTCTGGTGTGGACAAAAGGATCAAATGTTGTCTGGCAGAGGATGTTTGGTGGGAACCACTTGAGGAGGTATGAATGTTTCTTTTGGTATATGAATATTCCCAACTTCTTGTGTCTTGATTTCTTGTACAGGAATCTGCTACCTCCTGGTATGAATATTCCAACTTCATTTTCTGACTTTAACCTTCATAATGAGGTGGTGGTGGGTTTTACTGTCAATCTGAATCTCATTTTCATCTCTATTTTTGTCTTTTTGTCTATCCAGCTATTTTCCTTAAAGCTTTGTGGTCACTTTTGAGTCTGTTGGAATTGGGCATGCACAGGTGGATTACTCTAGACTGGCAGGCAAAGTGCCTGTTTTACTTGTTAACACTGAAAGTTTCAATTGGGCTGCCTTGAGAAATGGTCGCAAGAAGTTCATGAAGGGAAGAGCTCAAGCTCACAATGAGGCCAGCCCATTGATTACTGCATTGATGACTATCAAGGTTTAACCCACTCAATGAGCATTTCAATGCACAAAATTATTCTTTTGTCACTGAGCAAAATCATCTCATTTCTGATAGATCCCAATTTAAGTAGGAGAAGTCCCTTCACACTTGAGAAACAATCTTTTCTTTTCAAGCATCCAGGAATGTATCTGACTATCTGAAAAACATGACACAAGCAGCCAGCCATTCCAGATTGACAGTAGGCACAATTGGTGGTCAAGACTTCTAAGTACACTATTTTCCATATAGGTATGCTTCCTTGGGTGCTGACTACTTTGTTCCCACTTTCAATCATAGTTCTTCTAAAGGCAATGTACAAATCGTTGTTGCTGTGAGCAGGGTACTACACATATGGATCAATGTGACTTTCCATTGCTGTTTCCGAATATTGCTAAGATAGCAGGGTACGTGGTTCTGGATGGACTTGAGAGGAAGGATTTACTTTGTGCAGAGAGCTAAGCAAATCCATAAAACAGCTGGATTGCCTAATTAATTTCAAATAACCTTGTGGATTACCCACAATTGTACTCTGCATTTGCCAGTGCACAGAATTCTTGTGCAGCAGATGATCTCTATGGAAAGAGCAGGAGCATTGCAAGTTATGAGTCCAAGGAAGTTTGATAGTTTATGAAATAAAATTTTTGTGTGTTATGTCTAAGTGATGGGTCATGCCAGAACTTACAACTTCCAGAATAGAATTTTCATGATCTTAAAATTGTGTGACTGCAGGATGACAGGCACACTGCAGGCCACGCATTCCAAGGACATAAACAGTCGAGCATGTCTTGATTTCTTGTACAAGAATCTGCTACCTCCTGGTACAATCTTTTCCCACTATAAATGGCCAGTGATTTGAGTTGTTATGATACTATACAAGTCAGGTTCAACATTTGTTGACAAGTGGAGTAGGTGAAGACAAACCTGGTCTCTCCCATGCGTGCATCGGTGTGTGACCCTTTTTTACAGAAGGGAAAAAAATCTGAATACCCACAGGCTGCCATCCTTTTAGTAGGTTGCTTTGCATTTGAGTGACAAATCAAAATTGTGCATGTGGCCTGTGCAATTGGGCACATTTGGTAGTTCTGTGCAATTGGGCACATGTGCTCTGTGCAATTGCATCACCCAAATGATGTAGTTCTTCCCAATTACACAGAACTACCACAGGAACACATGCACAGTTGTTACTGCTTCCATTGTGATTGATAGTTGTTTTGATGCGTTTGCTCATACCCAACCTTTTTTTTTTCTTCCCCACTGTTTCCATGTTTGTCTGCAGAAACAGGAGCTCCATATCTAGTGGATTCTGTGAAAGAAGATGGCGAACATCTTCTAATTGGAGAAGTCACCGATTAATCTGGCAAGTCCTCTAGAGTCAGTCTTAATCATACTAGTTGTGTATGGAATGGTGGTCTGATTTGAGGAGCTTGAAACAGCATTGGAAAACTCTTTGAAGAAGGGCTATAAAACAAAAGCCTTAAAACATCCCAAGTGGGTGGTGATGGCATCCATGACATCAGTGTGGTATTCTGACTACTGTGTAATTTGTCAGCTTCTTCACTAGGCTGCATGAACAATACATGGGCTTCTCACATGCTATTGTTCCTCACAGATGAAGACAATTCTTTGTTCAGGGAGCTTCTTGATAGCTAAAGAGCTTTTGCTATGGTGATGAATACAAGACTTTCCAATCTTTCTCCTGGTTGATCATGCTTCATGTTTTGTCATGGACATTTTCTTGACCCACAGTGGTCTACTGTCTTTTTGGTTCTAGTTTTTCTCAGTGATGAATGGATGACATAACTCTCCTACACCAAAGAAATTCCAACCCAACACTAATGATTCATTGCTCTTCATCTTCCTCATCAACCTACAATTCATGATATATGCAATTGTTTTGCATTCAAAACTCCACCAAAAAAAAAATCTGAAATGTATGTACCATAACTTCTGAGGACTGGCTTCTTCAGAGGTTCTACTCTTCAAAGCCAGTTAGAGGAGTTGTTGGATTCAACTCCACAACAACATCAAAAGTGCAAAGTAAAGAGATGATCCTAACCTCTTTGGTGGATGAAGGAACAAGCTGTTCTCCAGTTCCTGCTTCTTCTCAGCCGCCAGAGATTTCATTCTGGTAATAGATGCAACAAACAACTGTGAATGCTGCTGCTGCTATCATCATCATCACCCACGGCATGTTGAATTCTCAGGAAAGCTCTTGATATTCAGCCACTCCCCAATCAAACAGTGCATCACTAGCAACCTGTCTCTCATGTCATGTTTGTGAAGATCTTCCACCTGAGCTTTCTTTCCTTGGAATTCAAGCATCACAATCCTTAGCATGTCTTATTATATACAAAATGCCAAGAAGAATTGACCCACAATTCTCAGGATCAGAATGAATGTGTCATCCCACCACATATGACAATGAAATTTCTTGATTGCCTGCACTAGTCCAGGCAACTGATGTACTACTTCTTCAGTTATAACCTCTATGATTGAGTGTGAAGAGATGCTCCTGCTTGCAATCGAGGACAGATTGCTATCTCTTTCTGGGTAGCAGATGGGATGTCCACACACACACAGAGATTGTGTATGTGAGGTTTGAACCTTAAATTAGTCTCATAGCAGCTCTTACATATCTCAGCTACATTCTTGCCAAATTTCTGCTTTGTAGGGAAACAAGAAGAAGCCATGAGAAGAAGCTTCTACATGACCTCCTGTATCATTCTATCATGTCCTACACAGTTGGAATTATGTACAGGTATCTTTCTATTGGTGTTATTCTTGATCTCCTGAATTATGTCCAGCTCGAGCTAGCTACAATCTCTTGGTTGCTGGATTTGAGAAGTCTTACTGCTGTTTCTCTTTGCAGAAGGAAGACGCAGCATTCTCGAGAATGAAAAATGGTTGGCAGTATCAAATACATTTGGCGACTGTGCATTTTCCACCATGCCCAATGCGACCTTCACAAGCTTCCAAGTCCAGCCAGCCATCAGGTACTTCATCAGCATATGTTTCCACAGTTGCATTTGCTCTTATCCTGTTGAAGTAGCGAGCATATCTACACTGCAGCCCTGCAGCATGATTGTCTTTCATCAATTCTTCAATCACTGCTTCATCATCTTCCTCCTGCTGCAAGTCTTGCTTCTTGATTGCTGCGCCTGGGGACTTGTCTCCTTGTTGCTGCAGAATCCCTGAGGATTCAGCTCTTGTGACATCCAGATGGGATTCCAGAATCTGCTTCACTCGACGACGAGCCAACCGTGAGCGAAACACTGCCAGGCTCCAGGTTGATTGACTACTGCCAAGAAATGCATTTGATCTGGTACAAATCTCCTGCTCAACCAGTGCAATCTGGTGACCATTTACCTGAAACCCAAACACATTTCCAGTATCTAGGATCATTCTTTCTTGTTGCAATTGCTTCCAATTGATGCCAACACAAAACATCCTTGCACCTATCTGATTGAGAAAGAACAAGCTTGCCCATTTCATGATGTGATGCAGATATAGTACATTACCGGTCTTGTGCCAAGAGTAGACTTGGGATCGAATGTGGTTCCATCTGGGAAGTTGGGTAGATGCTTGATATTCCACAATCCCACAACTGCAAGTCCGCGGTTCCGCAACTCCTCTACAGCCTGCAGCACATGCACACCAAATTTGCAATGTGTGTCAGCTTGGAGCAGTTTTGAGTTTCTTCCAATTCAGCATGACAGGTGCACCTACTTCTTATCCTCTCTCTCCCTAAACCCTAAACCCTCTCATTTCATTTGAACATTATTGGGTACCTCTTTCACAAGTGCAGCACCATGTGGACCTCGGATCCAGCCATCTGTGGCCAAGTAGACAGTCTTGAGGCTGTAATTCTGGGCTCGATCAAAGATGGCATTGAAGAGATCAAATTTGTCAAGACCCACTCCAAGAACCCGATTTTTGCACTGATTTTTGGACATCTCAATCCACTCTTTTGCATCTGGATGTAGGCCTGAGTTGATAAGAGCACCATCCCCACAGCGCACGAAGCATAATCCAGAATTGCGAGATCCACATTCAGATTGCTCAAACCTCCAGTGGACTGCTAGGTAAGGGACATTGATGCCTATGGCCATGGCTTGCAGATCATCTGCTAGAGCCGTGATGCGTTTGGAAGGTTGCAGAAATGCAGACACTGCTAGAAACCCACCTCTCCATCTCAGGCCCGGGAACAACCCACCCACTGCAACACAGTGTGCATTTGAAAAACTCCCCAGTCTTTTAGCTATGTCTGCTGGTGTCTGCCATCTCACATAATCCCAAGAGAGGTGCAGTGTCTCCTGCCATTCAAGAATGGAAACCCTAAACCCATCAATCTCATGCAGAAGAAAGAAAGAAATAAATAATTGCCGGACCCATCCAAGAATGGAGACCCTAAACCCATCAATCTAACACAGAAGAAAGAAACAAAAAATTGCAAGCAGTATCCATCAATCTAATGTAGAAGTTCAAAGAAAGAAAGAAAGAAAGAAAGAAAGAATTGCAGAGTGTTGTGGGGTCTGTTCAAAGGGAAGAAGATTCAGTTTGCATACGTTTGCTTCAAGTCTGGGCATGGATTTCCAGCCCTGGACTTTGGGTTTCCGCATTGGTTTCAGCAGCCACCATGCATCCAGCTTTCTATGGCACTGTTGCAAGCAATTCTTCTTGGACGTGACACGTACAAACCTGGACAGAGAGTCCTTGTCATACCGATCTTCCATTGCCAATCCACCTCCTCCTCTCACTGATCTCCCTGTTCAAGAACAAGTCCCAAAGATGATGATCAGACAACACAATATTATGATTGCATGCCAGAATGGAAATCAGAACAAAAGAACTTGGGAATCATCAGAAGCAGAGCGATGCCCCAGATTACAAGCCTGACCCATGCATGATGTGTATTCTTGAAAGAATCTAGACTTGTTCTGGACAGTGCTTCTTAGTACCAGTGTGTCTGCGGGGACCTGGGAAGAAATCAGCAAGGCAAAGGGTGCGGTTGAGAGCACGGGCCATGATGGCAGCCGACATGTACTCCATCAACTGGTTGCCAGCACCCACTTGGTAGCTCAGAATCGGCACCAAGAATTTCTCCACTTCGGCAGCACTCTGGCGTTCTTCGTCTTGAAAGAGGACTGCAGCAGCAACAGGAGATGGACTAGGAGTCGATGATTCAAGTAACAACGGCTGCAAGTTCATTACCGTTGTTGTTGTTGGTGATGTTTCTTTTTCTTCTTCTTCTTCTTCTTCTGTGTGGTTCATGATCATGTCCTCCGGCTTGTTCCTGCTCATCTTGTCTCTAAGAACTGAAGGAGCTGCTGCTGCTGCTGCAGCAGCAGCAGCAACCGGCGACCAATCGATATTCAAATTTTGATCAGCATCAACTCCATCTATTAATCCTTCGACATTATGAACTTCTTCTTCTTCTTCTTCTTCTTCGAGCTGGACCATGAAGTTTTGTTGCGGAGGTGCTGCAGGAGATAAAGCTGGGATGAGTACTGACTGATCAATTGAGGGAAGAGTCGGCATCACTGTTGCAACTGCGTTTGAGGAGTCGACGTTGTGAAGCTTTGTTGCTGCAGAATTGTCTTCTTGATGAAGAATTCCTACATCTGATGCTATGTCACTTGCATGCAGTTGAGGCGCAGCCGGAGTTTCCGTAATGTTGTTGTGTATGTTGTTCATGTCGGTGAAGAAGAAGCCGGCGGTCACGTTTGAGGAGGTCAAGGATGAGACCAAGGCAGCACTGCCTGCAATTGAGAGAGTAGAAACAGAAGTCGATGACAGCAACAACAGCAGTAGAAGCAAGAAGCTTAAGGAAGCGAACAGAAGAAGAACCGCCGCCGTCACTGACACATGAGGAGGAGATCTTAATCTTCTTGTCCATGACTGCGTTAACAACTGCTTCCATTGCATCATCATCTCGCTGCTTCCAGCACAACAACAACAACAACAACAACAACAGAGAATCGAATCGAATCCTTCGAGATTAGAACTTTTCAAGTGCAAATCTCCTCCTCCTCCGCCTCCTCATCACACCGTCAGATATCCAATTTTCTATTGCAACATCAAGCCCGAATTTGCACTGATCTTCTTGTCGGATCTCCTCCTCCTTCAAATCATTTCCTCCTCCTCTGCTGCTGCTGCTGCTGGTCCTCCTCCTTCTTCAATCATCACAGCTACAAGGTCTACCTCTCTGGATTCAACAAGAGCTACTACTGCAGGCAAAAAATCTTTTGTGAAAATTCACAGAGAAATGAAATCAGCTCACAATTATCATGATTCTTCATGAATCATACGAATTCATCTTCTTCTTGTTCCTTCTTCTTCTTGTTCGTTTTTATGCGTCTACTTTCTTGCAACAAAAAAACATTACATAAAATTTTGTGGCAAGCTGTTGAGAATGAAACTTGTTTCTTAAATTCTCTCTGGAGAAACAAACACAGAATTTACTAGCAAAGCTTCTGACAGTGCCCCAAATTTTGAGCGAATCATTCCATATGAACAATTATAATAATCTTCTTCTTCTGAAGAACCTTAAATTGTTGGATGCTGAAGAAGAAGAAGAAGAAGAAGAAGGAAAAAAACAATTAAAATTAAAAAAAATCATCTGTGTAAAAACTTTGTTTGCAAGCTTTCTTACTTAATCATTCACTCATTCTTCTTCTGCACTTGACTTGAATCATTCACTTTTCTTCCTCTTCTTCTGCACTTGACTTGTGTGTTGCCACGTGCAGAAGAAGAAGAAGGGAAAAAAAAACAAGAGAGAAGAAGAAGAAGAAATTCCTAATATCCCCTTTTGGACTCTGTTTGTTCTCTCTCTTGAGCTTGCTTGACTCTGGGTACCCCTCCCTTTCATACAAGTCTATTTATTTGTTTAGTGTGAGATAAAGGCCATGTGTCCGTGCTCATTTATAAAACTTTGAAACTTTAATGAAATTTTAAAACATTTTTGGATTTTTATTTTCTTAATCCTTTCTTAACCAAAAAACTTTCAGGAAAATAACAACAACTTTTTTTTTTTGGAATTTTTTTGGTTAATAAATTTTTTTAATACATATTTTGAAAGGGTGAGAGGTTTAATATAATTTTCAAAGGTACTTTATATGGTATTTTATATTAAAAAAATTATTGAGTAAATAGAATTTAATTATGAATTTTTAAAGTTTGTGATTCTTGAAAAAGTCAAAAACAAAAAAAA
>Ga0209611_10010452_pt1 | contig 13669 bp, 12 predicted proteins | sample S1TSphgellanicum_3_FD_187693 | JGI IMG/M metagenome (GOLD analysis project Ga0209611, IMG submission 187693) | Host-associated microbial communities from peat moss isolated from Minnesota, USA - S1T2_Fc - Sphagnum magellanicum MG (SPAdes) (version 2) | ecosystem: Host-associated > Plants > Peat... | reverse complement strand
CCAAAAAAAAACTTTTGACCCTGATATAATTTTAAAAAAAGAAAAAGTCTTAACAAGCTTTAATTATGGGAACCCATAATTTAGTATACTTATGGTCAAATTTTGTACATATATTTTGACTCCACATAAGTATATTGTATTAGAGAATGGGCTTCGCCTCGGACTATTTATTGTGTTGTGCCTCCCCGTCCACCCCACACAATGGTTATCAAGTCAAGTAAGCTTGGAAGTGCATTTGGGCACAATGGTTACTGAGGCAAAACGAGCGTGTAGGTGCACATCCGGCACAATGGTTATTGGGACTTGCTTTTCAAGCTTGACCGAGCACAATGATCAACGGCACGCCCAATTTCTAATGTAAAGGATTTCAACTTGTGACCTTTAAATAGAGGGGGGGACCAAAAAATTAAAATTAAAAAAATAAAAATTCTTAACATTTTTAAATCAAAAGAGGTTATTATTATAATAAGAATTGTGGTCAAATTTTGTATATGGATTTTGATTTCACAAATTGTATTAGAGAATGGGCGCACCCTTGACCATCGTGTTGGGTAAGCTTGCGAGTGCACTCGCGGCATAATGGTTACGGTTGTGTCGATTCTCTAATATAAAAGACTTTTGTTTCATTACGGTGTTGAAAAATGATGATTATGTTAAATTATGGTCCGTAATTGTCGAGGGTATAACTAATTATTATGTTAAAATTATGAACATGAAACAAACACATATAATTAATTAATTAATTAATTAATGAATGAATGATGAGACCTTAGATGAGACTTTTTGCAATTTAAGGAACCCTAAAATATGGTTTTTAAAAATTCTTTACGTACTATGGATGGATGGATGGAATGAAGGGTCGAGGGCCTACCCATTCCATTGGCTAAGACATCAAACAAGCTTGTTAAGGCAACAGAATGGGTAGGCCCTCGACCCTTAATAAACAAACCAAAATCCTTCAAGATATATTATTAACTCTTATAAATTAATCTCAAGTTTTGACACAAGCCAAAATATCCATCTTTCAAAAATACTCATATAAAAACAGACGTATTATATTTACCTAGCCAGAGCCAAAATCTCTTAAGCTACTATACTCTATATAATGAATCTAAACACAATATTCTTCTTGCCTTGATAGTATAGGCAATGCCAATAAAAAGAAAGAAGAAATCATGTCCTTTTCCACCATGAGACCTGCCACCTGGTACCAAACAACAACCTTCGTTCTCCCTCCCAATGATAACTATTGGCCCTTAACCCTAAACCCTTGAACCCCCTAACAAGCATTGTCTCGAGCCTAGTTATGCATGCAGCCTTGCGCACGGGTTTGACTAATGTTGTGGGTTGCAAGCAAGAGGCTCGAGCCTTTCCCAAGGTCAATAGTTAACACAAGCTGACCATGAACATGTTGAAGGATGTTGAGGAGTCCAAAACCGTAGGTACTTAGAGAAACATAATTGAAACTTGATGTTTTTGAAATCCACCTCTTATCAATTAATTAATTAGGGTATATTTTGTATATTTTTTTTTCATTTACTAAGGTCAATATGGATTGTACATGGAAATATCACAATTTTCAATTGAAGGATTTTTTTTGTTGAATACATTCTTCAATCAATTGTAGTAATCATTGTTTCTCCTTCAAAGGTTATGTAATACTAGAATAATGACCAAATTTAATTACCAAATTCATAAAAATGCTAAATTATACAATATATGGTTTTTTTCAAGAATTTTTAACAAAGTAAACACTACCATTTAAATTTGCAAACATGTGATTCTGAAATTCTACCTTTTTAAAACAAAAAAGGCCGGAAAACATTTAAAATCCATCACAAAATGTGTATTCCAAATTGAACAAACCACACAACTGCCCTCGAAGGTCTCGCCAAAAATTAACATTGACCAAGGCAAATCTCTTTAAATTAAGCGAGTGAAATATTAGGTTAACATATGTGGGAAGGTTGATTAAATATTATGATCCATCTAATTTCAGTATTTACTTTTGAGGTTGGCAAGTAATTAAATGTTGAGAAGTTTGTTTTCTTCTAGGAATTCTAATAGCAAAAATGTTGTGTGTTACAAAATCCAATGGTTTGATACAAGGTCTTTTTTTTTTTTTTTTTTTGGGTGATGTAGCCACATTGGCAATTGTCCACGAGAGAAATTACTCAAATTTGGTTACAAGAAAGAGAGGAAAGTTAGAAAAATTAACTAAGAATCTTGCTTTTGGGAGGACACTATATGTTAAAAATTTACACTATTTGTGTCAAACAAAATATTATTTAAAAGTATTAAATGTAATTTTTTTCTTACCTTATCATTATTTATTTAAAAATATGCAGATATTTAATCGTTATAAATTTAATTGTATATTTTTTATTTGCATCAAATCGTTTATATATATATAAGAAATTTAATTATTGTAACAAATGAAAGTATACTATAATTCTCATTAAAAAATTGTTGTCTATAATAATATTACTATTAAATAAAGTTTTGTTTTTTGAAAAAAATTTGTCATGTCAAAATTTCCCAATCTATGGCACCTCCTATTAGATGTTTGATACCGTTAGATTTTCATGAATAGGGGTACATTTAGTTTTTGGACCTCTAGTGCAAAAGTTATTGAATATTAATTTTAACATTGAAAATTCAATGAAATTAAAAAAAAATTGTTGGGTAAGTGGGGGGCATGCTTTTGATATTGTTGAAAAAGCCATCAATGATCAATAGGAAATATTAAACCTTGAGTAATTTTTGTCTTCGAAAATTTAATAACAAATGAGAATTCAAATTTTAATGAAAATGAATATTGGAACTTAGACTTAATAAGCTAAAGAAATTTGAATGTGCTCTTAGTGTTGTTGGAAAGCCATCAATGACTAAAATTTAATGGTGGTGGTTTCATAATCTTTAAACACAAGGTGCAAGAGATATTGAATTTTGAGTAATTTTTATATCTATAAATTCATTAACAAATTAAAAAAATCAAATTTTAGTGAAAATGAAACCCTAGTTTCAAGCTAAAAAAATTGGGGTTTTGGGAAATCTCCCAATGAGTAAAATTTAATGGATGTGGTTTTGTAATTCCTAAACTTAAGATGCAAGAGATATTGAATTTTTATTACATTATGTTTGTCACTAGAAATACAATACCAAATGAAATCTCAATCTTTAGTGAGAATGAAAGTTGGATTTTAAATTTAGGCTAAAGAAGTTGCGGGCATGCTCTTGGTGTTGTTAGAAAGAATTCAATGAATAGGATTTAATGAAGATGGTTTTGTAATTTAAAAACCTAAGGTGTAGGAGGTATTGAATTTTGAATACAAAATTTCACAAGAAATTTAATGATAAATGAATTTATTAAGCTTAAGTATAGAATAATAATAATAATAATAATCATGATATTAAAGACATTTTCAATCAACTTCATTATGAAATGTATCAACATCTGATTACATTAATTTAAATCTATGTATTTCACATGTGGAATTAATTTCAAATAGAATTAAATCACTTTGATAAAAGAACATTACTTTGGAACTTTTGAAATAAATATTTTAAATTAATATCTAAATTTTGACACATAAAACTTGGAAATGTTGAAAAATTCGATATATTTATGAAATTTCGAATTTTAAAATTACACATCATTAAAGACATTACATTTCAATTTATAGTTTAAATTAATAAAATAAAAAACTACATTTGAGTCTTTGAAATACACATTTGAAATTAAACTAATGTTTAAATGTATTTGGATGTCAATATTTCTCACAATGTGATGTTGTGGTTGGAAGGTTAAGGCCTTGGTGTATGCCAAGAAGGTAAAAGGTTCGATTCTTTGTTGTCATATGGACGATTGGACATAGGTTTGGCAATTATCAATAGTCTAGTTGAAAATAATATAAAAATTTGGGTAATCTAGTTCAAAAATAGATTTGATGAACCCTATGGCAATCCAACAAGTCATACTTGTGATAAATTTTCAAAAATACATATATTATGTTTATTTATTTATTTATTTATTTTATTTGGCCACATAAGATGTTAAGCCAATTTGATTAATTTCAATCAAGTCAAATAAAACATGTTTTGAATCATCTTAGTTATCCAACTTCAATTTATGGCATGAATGATTAATCTATTTGAATTGTAGCCAAAATTGTTCATTGTTTTTTATGACTAAAAACTTGATTGAATTCACTCAAGAAATTGAACATAAAAATCATGGTTTTGTGCTAGTCATTTTTAGCTTTAATAGTACTTGATAAAAAAAGAAAGAACACATGATGGCCCCCATATTTCAATGGTTTAAAAGATGCAATGAAAGGAATACAACCATGTGTTCCTTTGGATGGATAAATTACAATTCTTGCCAAACAAGTAGCATATTGATCTAATGTTCTAAGTTACTAACCATTCCACTTCATTCATTGAAGACAAACAAAGGTAGATGACAAATGACAAATGTATGATCTACTTTCCAAAGAGTAGGCCACGCTTGCATTTGCTACAATCAAATTTTTTGTGTAAATTGTGTGTAAATGGAACTTATTCACTTATTAGTACTAGTTCATTTATTAAACTATTAATTGAATTGAAATTATTGGTATTAGTTTGCTTGTTAACAATGAAAACCTAAATTTTTTAATACAAATGTTATGTCTTTTAATATTTAAATGTCAAAATATTTAATTTTTAATTTATTTTAATATTTATTGTCTTTTAAAATCTTGCAATATTTGCATTCTGCTTATTTGTTGAAAAATAATCACATAAGTTGGTTGTCCAATTTATTGTGCATTCACCCAATTTTTTTATATCATTTATGACAAAACAATTTTTTTTTAGGAAGGTATATATTAGAGGCTTACAGTTATTAATATATTTATATTTTTAAAGTAAATAATATACACAGATTTAAAGTGTGTATAATAAATGATTAGCTTAAGTGATTTTTGTACCTCTATTAATGATTTGGGTTAAAAATGAAGATTATTTGATTAGGTTTTTAAAAACATATTTTTTCATTAAATGAGAAAATAGATTATAAACTTGTTGATGTGAAACATTGAACTCAAATCAATTTCAAGTCATTCAATTCCATTGAGGTGGACCAAAAATCACAGTTGAAATTCCATTATGAAAGTCCATAACTAGTGTATTTTCAACCAATGAATTGATTCAACTCACAAATTGATTTAATGTTAGCATCTTTTTTCATATTTGAGTTCAAGCCATCATTTTTTAAAAATAATAAATGTTTAAAGATTGATCTTGGAAAATATCAAATTTCTTAATGTTTGAAATTTAAGTTTGTCATTTTGAAAATGTCTAAATGGAATACAATAAGAATATCGTCACAAATGGGTATATTTTAACTTGATTTTTGGACTTGAAATGTGATCAATTTTCAAAAGTATTATGTCCCATAATTTAAAAAACATTGTACACACATTGTGAAATTAAATCTATATTCAATTTAAATGAAATGATACAATCCATACTAAAATCCATCTAGGATTCACCATTCATCATTTTGTTATATTTTTTTCATTGGCAAAAGACTTCATAGATATTAACTTGATATAAATGAATCCTATTTGGTCACCCCATTTAATTTTTTTTAATATAACAATAATTAAAAAACACCCATAGCAATATTCCATATAATTCATTGTAGTCTACAACTACCCACTATTCGCTGGGTCCAATAATGTTTAAACCAATTATTATTAGTCCCCCTTTAAACCAACAATAATGATTTTTTCAAAGTCACTAAAGTTGGGCATAATAACTTCTAGAATTTCAACCTTATAAATTTAGTTGGGTTTATTATATTTCTGATAATAAACTAATTCTAAAGACAAAACAATACCTAACTAGGCTAGACACATACATCATCACTGAACACAAGCCAATAATTGAACATTATCCATATATATTCTTCAAATTTTTTTATTGTTTTTTCCTAGTGATCTTTCATTGATCCGGTGCACCAAGTGGAGGTCTACAATATCTCTCTTTGAACTTTGAAGGCAGTTGAGTTTTAAAAAAAAAACAAAGAGAGAAGATAATGAACTTGTCCAAATAGCAAACCACTTGAAAAAAAATGCATTAGACTCTTCTTACTTTCACACACCCATATCTTTCTCAAATTCATGGTTATTTTGACCAATCCAAAAAGATATAACCGCACCCATTTGAACCTTACAATCCAAGCTTTCTATTAAGTTTGGTTGTAAACCTAGCCTCTTCAATAAGCAGAAGCATACACCCAACAGAATAATCATACAACAATTGAGAGTCACTGTATCAAGAATCACAGTTTCCCCAAAAACCATCTCAAATTTTGCAACCACCCACGCTGATGATGCTTTGATCGAATAGCAAAATAATTATCTACAACAGGAGCTTCTAAAAATTTGCTCAAACAGGGTGTGCAGTGATTGAGGGACTAAAAAGGATTGATTTGTTGTGTTGGGGTCAGCTTAGCTTGGCTTGGCTTGGCTTGGTTTGCACTCTAGAGCCTTCTAAACAAAAATACGCTTAGAGCTTCTTGTCACAAAGCTGATTGAATAACATGTGTGTGACAACTTAATTCTAACAGCTTAATCATAAGTCTGAAGATTTTTTTTTTTTACCGACGCTGGAAGTTCAAGAACTTAATGGCAAACACAAAGATGATGGCAAAGAAAACAGCCCACCCAACCAGCACACCTGCTACTACACCAAGGAAGCTATGTTTGTATCCGAAAAAGGTGTTTACGTAATCCTTCACAGCTGGATTTTCACCTGTTCCTACAACTAGCACTGTGGTAGTTATGTCGCCAAACTGTGAGACAATGAGACCGTAGAGTGTCCAGGCCACTGGACAGATCCAGTAGTACCAAATCCACCATGGTGGAATCATCTGCACAGCCCAAAACCGTAGTTTTCTTGATTAGTTGGGAGGTGTGGGAGGGTGTGAGATTTAGACTCTGAAGAACTAAGAAGAGAGTTCTTCAAAAGAACAACTCTAGATCTACTGATGGGAACACCAGTGCTTTTGATTTCAAAGCATGACAACAATTGGGTGCAAAGGGAATGGATGACTGCCAAAGGCTGAAACTTACTGGCTTTGGAATCAAAAATCCAGAGAAGAGGTTGAATAGCGCATAGAAGAAGGATGCGACAATTTGGGCGAGTTGACTGTTGGGTGTAAGAGCTACCATCATCATTCCATAGAAGGTGAATGATATCAATGAGAAGTATAGTACGAAAAGGAACCAGAAAAACTTGGCTGCTGTCCACTCGAATCCAATCATGGAGTATGTAATAAGAGCATACGCAGATGCTTGGATCAGCACATAAGGTACCTCAATAAGAACCTGTAAACGTGCAAAAAACAACAAGCACATTTAATTTAGAATGAGCTTTCTTGTGTCCTAGTAGAGACGTGTCTAAGCTCTGTTCCTAGAAAACTGCTTCCATCTATCTGTTTATTTCTTTTCCATTGCTTGCACATCCAAGATACCCCATTTACATGGTTATGAATTACAAATGAGCATGGTTGCAACCGAGGAGAGTCTGCTTGCCTGTGCTAGCGCATATGGAATTGCAGAGTACATCCCTGCTGCCTTCTCCCTGTAAAAGACTGTTCGCTCTATGCTCACGACTGGCTGGACTGTCCCACAATTATTGAAGCAGATGAAAATGGTTGCTCCATACAGTGCTCCAAAGATGGTGAACAGATCAGTTGAATTGTCTCTGGAAGAATCAATCAACTCAAGTCAAATCAAGACCTCAAGTTACCCAGCAAATTTTGTCTCATGAGTTTCAACCCTAAACCCTAAACCCTATACCACATCTCAACGACCAAGCTAGGCCCATTACACCTAATCAACATCAAAACTGAAAAAAGCATCCTGCAACTTTCTACTAATTATGCTTCCAGCCCTTTTTTACGGACTGGCAAAAAATGAGAAAAAGGGAAATCAAATATCTAAAAATTGAAAAGGAAATGATTTTTGAGGGTTTCAAATACTAGCCCGAAGTGGGGGGAAACAAAAAGAAGTAAAAATCACCAGGTTTCTATATTTGGTTTTCAGTAAGTAGCCAAGAATGTAGAAGGGCAATTGAAGATTCATGCTTTATATCTGGTTCGTAGCCAGACTTGGCTAAATCTTCCAAGGGATGGACAATTGCCACTTTGGGTGCATCACAAAATTTGGAAAAAAAAATTAAAACTGGATGCTTCTGTGCAAAAATAGGTAGTGGCCATTTAGTGCTTGACCCACCTTTTAGTGCCGACATTCCAGAAGAGGCTGCCAAAAACCAATGCTGTCAACAGTGTGAAGACAAGTCGCACAAGGTTATAGTCTGGACTGCGCCAATATGTCAGATGCTGCTTCCACAGAGTACACTTGAGCTGCTGAAAGAATGGCTGTGAATACTCCGTTGGAAATGAAAGGTCCATCGAACCTGGAACTGGTTGCCTCAATTCCTTCACTAGTTCCTTGTTGTGTCTGCCCACCCATGTCAATGATACCAGAAAGAATGATGTGAGATGGGACTAGAAGAAGGCAATGGCAACCGAGTATAGAAAGCATACACCCATTGCAACCGGACAGCAGAATAATATTTCAGAATTTTCTGTGAATGGGTTCAGAATTTTCTGTGAATGGGTTCAGAATTTTTCAGCTGACAAAAGAATCTAATAGCAAAGAGAAGACACACACCGGTAGAGAGAAGATTGCTCAAAGAGTTCTGCAAAGTCAACACCAAGTCGGTTCTCTACAGGCACACTGCTGGCCTCCAACATCCATGTGGCGGGGTTGTCTCCCTCCTTGATTTTACTTATGCCTGGTATTGCCTGCACCCAGGAGCATGAAAATAAGAAGAGAGAAGCTCAATCAATATTCACAGAAGGAAGACTCAGCTATAATGGGTGCAGGAGTTTGTTTGTTCATGCACACACTTCATACACCACAAAGAGTACGGTCCTTAGTGAATTTTCCAAAAGCCCATATCCTTTCAGATTCTGACCAGCTTTTGTGAATATCCCAAAAAAGAATCCTTTCAACCTGTGAATCCATGTATCCAAGATCTCCACCCATCTCACCTCAAAGTATTCAACTAGTTTGTGTGAGTGTTGTCCCAGAGGCCCACAGTAAATAACTCTCCCTCCACGCTTGAGTAGCAGTAGCTGTCATAGAGAAAAAGTCTGATAATATCAGTACTGCATAGTATTCATCAACACCCATCATTATTTTTGCGATGTGTTGAGCCTGGGTACTACCCTATTTCTCAGGGCAGGTAGAGTAGAGTTTGTACCTCATCGAAAGCTTCAAAGATGTCTATGCTTGGCTGGTGAATGGTGCAGACAACAGTACGGCCAGTGTCAACAGTATTACGCACAGTGCGCATCACAATTGCGGCAGCGCGAGCATCAAGTCCACTGGTCGGCTCATCCATGAAGATGATGGAAGGGTTAGCCACCAGCTCTACTGCAATTGTTAAGCGCTTTCTCTGTTCTGTTGAAAGCCCAGTGATACCTGGTAGTCCTACCAAGGCATACTCCAGAGACTTCATTTCCACCAGGTCCATTACTTGTTCTACAAAACTCTGCAATTGTCCCACACAAAAGGATGATTAAACCAGTGCTTGCTTGTCAGTTACCCAAATTCCATTCAGTTTTTGACACTGCCAAGTTCTATGTCAAATCCTCCTTGCCTAGTGATCCACAGCAATACATGTGCATGGAACAAGAGGAGCTGTTAGATATTGAACAAGCCTTTTGAGCAGAGTGAGGTTCAAATGGTCCCATACCTTCTTTGTCTCATTGTCAATATCGCTTCCAAGTCGCAGCCAAGCTGAGAAGAGGAGAGATTCACGAACAGTAACTTGAGGAGAATGTATGTCATTCTGCTCACAATATCCTGAAATGCGAGCAAAGGTTTTCTGGTTCTTTGGGAATCCGGAGATACGGATGTCACCCTCTATGTAGCCACCGGTTTTCCTTCCAGCCAAGACATCCATTAGGGTTGTCTTACCTGCTCCACTCACACCCACCAGTGCCGTAAGGACACCTGGTTGAAACGCTCCTGTGATGTTGGACAGTAACTTCAATCTTGTTTCTGTGAACCCATCTTGCTTCATTTCCTGCAAATCCAATGAGAGACCCACACATGTCAAGGCCATTTTCTCTGTCCCTGAACAAGGTCCTCAAACCCATGAAAATACTAAAAACCTCATTCCTTACTTCTTTACATAAAGTACACAGAAAATATGCGAAATAGCAGTTACAGTAGCATACCACCGGCATGTCAACATAGTAACTTATGTCGTCAAATGAAATGGACAATGGTTGGAATGGAAGAACCATTCCACGTGTCACGGCACTCTTAGACGTGTTGTTGCTACTTCCATTTCGATGGAGCGATGATGAATTCCTTTGAATCTGTTGCAGTTGCAACTCTCCCTGAGTAGTCTGACCAGTGTTTGTCAGAGAACGGCGTGGATGTGATCTTTTGGGTTGTTTTGGAGCTTTCAAAAGGACTTGTGTCCCTTCACGGATTGCTTCCTTTTCTGCAAGTTCCTCCTCAGACTTGACTGCTTGAGGTTTCCCCACAGCTGGTCACAAAATCCCACATTGAAGCCTAGATGTCAGTGACTTCAGACTAATAATTCCTTGATGCAGTTCATCCCTCCTTATCTGCACTTTTGCCTAAAATCTGTAAAAACCTGACGGTGGTGACTTGTATTATAGTTTGATCTGTCCTACTTGCAAACTGGAGAAAATATTATGAGATTGAGAGTTGGAGGGTTTAGGGTACTAGCATGACACTCACGTGGCATGAAAGCAATCGCCAGAGTGAAGCCAATATTGAAGACAATAGTAAATCCCACCAATGCAGCAATACCAATCCAATACCAGTAGGCATGAGCAAACTGCCCTCGACTCTCCAGCACTTGCACTCCTAAAGGCTTGGTGGTGCCAGGAGGAATCTGCATGGACCCAGGAAATTTGAACATGATCAAACAGGGAAACAAATTGAAGCGGAAAATGTCTGAACACATCCAACGATAACAAAACTCATGAAGAAGCAGCAGCAATTGGCTGAGTGCATCCAAAAAACAATAACAAGACTCATGAAGCTCAGCAGTATTCTCATGTGTGTGGGGGGAAGGAACTCAAGGGCACCTACCGTTGACCAACGGGGTGCAAGCATTTCATTAACACTTATTGCTTGCTGTGCATATGTTAAAGGAGAGATCCAGTAACCCCAAATCCACCACTTCTTGATGTACGTCCTTGGAACAACAAAGCCTCCGAGCATGAAAGAGAGTAGAATGAAAATGAAACCGACTGTATTGGCCAGCACCATAGTTCGGCACAGAGCTGCAATCAGGCGGAACATTGATCCTGCCATCTGCCCCACTAAAAACAGCAGGAGCATCTGCTTGAAAAACCGACTTGCCTCTGGTGCATAGCCTGTGACGTAGTATGTCATTGTTACCCATACCACACTTTGAAGCAATGTAACTGGGATGCTCAACACAATAGTAGATAGCGAATACGACCATGCAGGATAGAACAGGAGGTCGCGTTGCTTGATAAGGACAGGAAGACGGCTAATCATAATGGCAAGGTCTCCAAATCCATTAAACATGATACTGACAACCGCATAGAAAAGGGCACCTAAGTAAGTTGTCCCATCGTTTATAGTGCGCTGGTGCAGCCGGGTGCGGAAAAAGACTGTCATGGAAATGAATGCACCCACTGCAAGCTGCATGATCATGAATATGTAGACAATCGCATTGCGCTTCATGAGAAGCCATTGTTTATCATAATTGGCCTTCACAAGTTCCCTTTTGCTAACTGAGTACTTTTCTGTCGATAGAGCCGCCCTGTGGTTGAGTTCCTTTGGGAATGGTACTGCCAGTTCTTCCTTCATCTGTCTGCCTATGAAAAACTGCTGGTATGCTTCCGTGAACTCACTCACTGAAACAAAATGGTAAGGTTGCTGTCTATTGAACCAGTACTGTTCCTGATCCTTACGTGATGTTACCTGTGGATCACATCCCGCTCAATTATCAATGATTGTGCAAACAGACCAAAACAAAGAGAAAAAAAGTCTTGGAAGGCCAGGCATGTAAGATGTGCAAGTCAAAAACACAACTTTTGCATTAAATGCTTGGGTTTAAGAAAATGTGTGCTCTCTAGAGAGCTGGGGAGGTTGGTGCCTACCTCTTGCAAAAAGTCAGCGATACCCTTGCGATCTGGGCACTTAAACCCACAAGACTCAAAGAACTCCAGCACATGAACACGAGGTCCGTGATACACAACCTTCCCCTCGGAGAGAAGAATGATGTCATCAAAGAGTTCAAAGGTCTCGGGAGCTGGTTGCAGCAGTGACACAAGAATTGTGTAGTCCATTATTTTTGCAGATTGGCGCAATGTGTTTATGATCGAGAAGGTTGTTGAGCTATCCAAGCCGGTGGAAATCTCATCCATGAACAATGCTCGTGTCGGGCCCACTATCATCTCACCTGTCAAGAAACAGGAAAAACACATCAGAAAGAAAGGTCCATGATGTGCATGATATGTCAATCTCCAACATCAATAACCTTGGGAACTTCTTAGATGACTGACTTCTCGGGACCTCTGAAGCTTGAAGCCTTGAGGGTGCAAAGCCATCCTACAGTGAAACAAGGTGCAAATTGGAATCTTGAGTATGTACCATACCTGTAGTGACTCGCTTTTTCTGTCCACCAGAAATTCCTCTACGCATGTCATCACCAACCATTGTATCCGCACACACATCAAGACCCAATACCTGCAACAGTAACAACCATAGAAAGGGTGGGTTCAACCTCATTACATTGTTGATTACTTTCTGGATTACCATACCAACATGTTGCAAAACATAACTATAACTCTCGGGAGCAAGTTTACTTGCAAGAAAGGTTGTGGCTGTTGGAACTGACCCGTAAAGTGTAATCAGTAGCAATACTGCTCATAACTCCTCCCAGAGATCTTGCCTGCCAGTGACCATTGACATGGTACAGAGACCCAAAACCAAAGGTTATTCCATATGTCCATTTGTCCAGGGAGAAACGACAACAATGAAGGTGCTTAATGGCGCTGTTTTGGGCCCCCAATATCTGCATCAACTTTGTCTGTTCTTTTCCAACAGAATTCAGAATTTCCACCAGAATTTCTACAAAAACATTCACTCACTTTCATGAAGGCGTCAACATCCACATCTGGTTTGATGCCAGCTTCTTTCTCTCTTCTGCTGATTTCCTCCATCAATTCTGTAGACCACAAAAATTAAATTTAATTAAATCCCAAAATGGGGCATATCAGACTTGGACATGGGGACAGAAAGTCCAAAGAGATTTTGTCCCACCCACCCTCACAGCAAACTACTTTTGTCAAGACAAAACTGACATTAATCTGTTGTTGTTGCAAGGTTGACTTTGCACACACACAGTGATTCAACTGAAATTAATTTGTAAGGGAACAGACCGTAATTTGTGCCAATCCCTTGACATTGAGCAGAGAAATTCAGTGTCTCACGAACTGTCATTTCACCAACATGAAGATCTTTCTGGCTAATGTAAGCTGCTGTTTTCTCGGGTACAAATTCATGGTGTGTGTGTCCATTGAATG
>Ga0209611_10010449_pt1 | contig 13671 bp, 7 predicted proteins | sample S1TSphgellanicum_3_FD_187693 | JGI IMG/M metagenome (GOLD analysis project Ga0209611, IMG submission 187693) | Host-associated microbial communities from peat moss isolated from Minnesota, USA - S1T2_Fc - Sphagnum magellanicum MG (SPAdes) (version 2) | ecosystem: Host-associated > Plants > Peat... | reverse complement strand
GTCAGGTTTTTTCCAGGACATAATTGAAGCAAGGTTTTATTCACTATTGTATTACAATAAACTCCTTGCAAAAGCATGGCCTGCCAATTAAGGGCCCTTAAATTTATGAACATAACACTAGCATATACATAATTATAAACTTCGTTTTAGACTTATTTCTACCTATTAACTTCTGGACCAGCCAGTGAATGAGCCAGAGTCTTATAATCTTCAACTTGTATCAACTCAAGTATAATATGCAGGGTCAAGTGTTCTACTGTTTGAGCTAACAATCAAAATCTGCAAAACATTTACACAAACAAAGAAGCAAGGATGGATGCTACAAGCTCCACCCAGCAATTGCATTGTATTATTTCCAAATTCTAGAGGTTGCTTGTGTGGCAATAACAACCAGAGCTATATTATTATTATTATTCTTGTACTAGGCAGTGGCAGAAACCTTGGCAATATTTCCTTACAGGTGGGTGAGGGTTGGCTAATATTTGTGAGGGGCTTCTGAGATTGGGAAACTGAACTAATTTTTAATTCTAACTTGCTAGGAAGTGAGCCAGTATTGCTATATAAATTTTGAAAGAATAGGAAGAAAATTGTTTTATATTTTGGCAAAGCATATTAAGCCCAAACATGTGTGCGCACAAGTGATAAAAAAAACCAAGTGTAGTGACAGAGAAACTATTTATTCAAACATTACGACAAATAGAAAAGAATGGATCAATAATTTTCAACAAATTGAATTCCAATCATGAAGGACTTCCTTCTCCCATTGCAATAACACTTCAGTACTTAGGCTTGCAAGAGCTTCAATGACTACTATGACGTTTGTGAACAACAGTGCCAAGCTCTGGGTTGCTTATTGTCAGAGCTAGTCCATGCATCTTGAATATGTTTCATACTTCTTTTTAATTCCTTGTTGTTGGTTAATCTGGAGTGAATGATGCCATGATAAGTTGCTGCAAGGAGGATGCAACATGGTGACGGGGTATAAAGTATAAACTTTATCTTTTTGGGAATTTGGGGGAGGGCCCATTGCTGATGTGGAAAGACACAATCCGGCAGAAACTTTTAACCTTACAAGTACTTAGACTTTTAAGCCTACTCACATACCTACTCACAAGTCACAATTGCAACAGTTTATGTGTTTCATGAAACCAAATTGAGATGCCCTCTGAGATCCACAACTCCACACCAATAAGTCTAACATAATTGAAACTGGGACTTCAGAATTCCGGCCCATGTGTAGCAGCTTACCTCTTGAGCGTGGTTGTTTAAAATGAGAAGGTGATTCTTGAAAGATAAGAGGAACAACAAGAGGGGGGGTGGGTGCGGGTGTGTGGGTTAAGCATGGAAAAGTTCAGTTGGAAAAATGGCAGCTGCAAGCAAGGGAGGGGCTGATGATATGACACAATATCTGGTGGCCAGCTACGCAACTTATGCCCTGGCAGCCCTCAGATTTGTCAAATGAAACCCTCACCAAAGTTCACATTTCAGGTAACAGGGTTTGAAATCCCGGCCCAAAATTTCAAAGAACTCACCAGATGGAAAATTGCAGATCAGGACCTACTGAAGGTACTGCCTCCTTCCAAACATGGGTCATATACATATTTTGCAATGCTGTTTTACATTGGAAGGTACCCTATTGTTCTGGTTACACAACTTCACGAATAAGGTGTATGAAATCCATTTAACCCACTACCTTGGCAGCATTGACACTAATTATATTATTTTGAGAAATGTTGAAATTTTCAATTTTTATTTGTTCCAAAACACAAAAAATTGTGAAGGAAAATATTGGATAGTAATTTGCAATTTCAAAATATCAGTTGTTGAGCTTCTTCTGACTCTTGATCCATTTTGAAACTTACTGGCAGACCCAGACTTAAAAACTTAGTACTACTAAGTCATGATCTCAACATGATTTTTGTCTGTTAGAAATCCTGGTTAGGCAGGTGACTTAAGCGCAAGATGGCATTTTCCAGTGATGAGACTCCTACATGAGCAAGCCAGTACTGGCCTTAAACTATTGCTTCACGGGTGTATTTTCACCCATTTCAAAAAACATTATGATGAAGGGGCCAAGGGACAGGATGGGTCTGTTCAGCTCATCTGTTCTAGCTGCATAATGATTATGCCAGGGCAGACCAAGTAAGGGGAAAGTGCATGGTGGACACTTGAACAACCCACACACCAAAAGCGATTAATTGTCAAACGATTATGCCCCGTGCAAATCTTGGATCTGATGACGCAAAAGATCAACAAGTAATTTTTTGGGTTCGTATAATGTTGAAGTCATCTGATGATGAGAGTCTGTTGGGCTATTCCTTAGAGGGGAAAAAGCATCAAAATGGGGGAGGTCATGAGTGGTACAAATATCCTCCTGTGCCCCCTTTTTTTTGTTCTCCTCCATCTCCTCATTTTTCCTAGGTCATCATCAAGTTTACTCACTAAAAAATATACAACTGTTGTAACTGCATTCTGGATTTGCCTGAATTTGCCTGAACTTTTTTGACTCAGCTCTTATTGGCAGATTTGGGTTAAGAGAACACACTTTTTTCAATGTACTTTTCCCCTAACAAGACTGCAAATTGAGGAAAAAAAAAACAAAAGGGAAGTGTACAACCATTGCAGTTACAAACTTACCTGAAATGCAGTATGTAAGCAACATTGGATTAATTAGAAAGAAAAAAACAACTAGGTACCTCCTCAAAATGTCATGTAAAAAGAACCAACATTAAAATTTATATTTTTTAAATTAAAAAAATATGACCTCTCTACATGTCAACCCCCTGTCACGTTCTTCCCCACATTTGTTAGTCCCCCAAAAAGAAAAAAGCTAAAAATTAAAGTTTTGCTTGTAAGTCCTCCTCAGTTTGGGCCTCAATGTGTCATCTCATCCTCAGTTCTTAGTTCTCTTGTCAAATCACCCAAACTGAGGACCAATACTCAAAACCAAGGATGAACCCTTCCCTTTAACTGCAATTTGTTTTTGGTCAGATATTTTGTTTTGTCAGACCGTATAAGATACGTGAAATTTGGACCCTGTTACAGTTACAGTGCATTTGGGTCCTGTTTGTTACTGTTACTGCACGCTGTGTCTTGTCTGTATCTCTCGCTACTTCATCTTCTTCTTCGTCTTCTCTTGCTCCTTGGATTTGTTGATCAAACCAGTTGAGCTTGAAGCATTTGGTGCTCGGATAGCAGTAGAAGTGCGTTGGGTTCATCTGAGACAAAGACTTTAATATCTTTTCTCATTGCATAAGGTCCAGAGGTGCGAAGTTCTGAATTTCTTTAACAATATGACCAGTCAAGAACTTTGTGAGTGTTTTTTCTTTCCACTAGTCTAGCTAGCTTCTTCCTGCAGACAATCAGACTTCAGATGAGTCTATAACAAGGAAGTGTAACTGGTGGCTTTTTGTTGTCTTGATCTGTGGAACTAGATATGTACCTAGATAGATGTTCCTGACGCTTTCTTTCTTTCTATTAGTTTTGTGCCGGGTTTGTTACAGAATCAGACTTGTAGATGATTTTGGAGACTTGCGTGTGTCTTAGTTGTGCAGGTCATGGTGTTGTGGAATTTGGAATCTTGAAGTGGTTTCTTTGTTGGCAGGTGGATAGATAGACAGCTTGACAATTAGCTCTGGTGGTAGTAGTATTGCTATGTTTCCATCTCTGGATGCAGCAGCAGCAGCAGAGAGCCTCGGTCCTATATTCCATTAGTCTGGCTAGTTCTGCCTGCAGACAGACAGACTCCAGCTCAGTCTATAAAATAAGGAAACTTGTACCGGTGGCTTTTTGTTGTCTTTATCTCTGGAGCTGGGTTTTACCTAGATAGATGTTCCAGACGCTTTCTTTCTTTCTTTCCCTGTTGTCCGGAAACTTTGTCGCAGAATCAGAAGTAGATAATTTTTGAGACACGGATATGCTTTAGTTTTGCAGATCATGGTGTTCTGGAATTTGGAATCTTGTCAAAGTGGTTTCTTTGTTGCAGATATATAGCTTGACAATTAGCTCTGGTAGTAGGAGTATTGCTGTGAACATTTCCATCTCTGGATGCAGCAGCAGGAGCAGAAGAAAGCTTTGGTACTACGTTTGTGTTGATCTGTAGAGCCGGAACAAGAAGCCTTTGCAGGCGCTGTGACGAACTGTGTGCTAGTTTCATGTTAAAAAACGTATGATTCCTCTCTGCTGCTGCTTTAAGCACTAGTTAGACCCACGAGAGATGAGTAATCCAGCTTGAACCAGATGAAGAAGACCTTGGAGGTGGGGCAGAATTGATTGCAGGGCGCTGGGAACAAAACCGGAAATGGCGCGGGGCAACTGGATCATCAACAATGAGCTGGGATTTTCAGTAAGCAGACAGCAGAGGACTAGTACTAAGAGGGATCATAGAGTTTCTTCTTTGCCACGAGGAGCTTGCAGTGGTCAGCTGCATAAGCAGCATGGAGCAGCTGTAGCTCGCGATATTCCTCTGTTTTCCGGCTGTGAAAATTCAGCTGCTGCTGCTGCTGCTGAAGCTGGGCAGATTCATGCGGAAGTTCAGCGGCAGTGCCATGCGTTGTACAGTGATATGGACATCACTCTACCACTTTATTGGGAATCGATGGTGCGAAGCTGCAGAAGCTCTCTCGATGCATTGGAGTTCGAGTTCAGCAGGGCTCAGGATCAAGCTGCAGACTCGCCGTCGTCGCTGCTGCAACACGCGGATGCTGCTGCTGCTCCTGTCTCCTCATGCGTATCCCACGCAGATGAACTTTTCTACAAAGGTCAGCTGCTGCCTCTCCATCTCTGTCCTCGCACAAAAATGGTCGAGAGACTTTCCCATGATGAAAAGCGCGACGACGATGACGACTCAGGGGGGCCAGGAGAAAATTCCAGCGGTGTGCAGGAAGCTCAACAAGGGTTGAAGAATCGAGGAAGAGCTGCTGCTGCTGCTGCAGCGACGACGACGTATAACGACTTCTCACCTACCATGAGTCTCTCTTCGCACCTCTTCCAGCCGAGATACTCAAAGTTCTGTATGAAATCCGGTTCCCATGATGCGCCGGTGGAGACAGTGTTGCAAGATTCTCGGAGTTCCAGCTTTCGATCTCAGAGCAGCAGCAGCGGCATTGCGGCTTGTTGGGAGACTTCTGCTGGCGATAAGGAGGAGGATTCGGGAGCGTCTGACGACACGTCCAGTACTTCGCCTGAGTCTTCTACCATCACGAGTTTTGCACAGGACGATTCCATGTGCTTCAACGCCGGAGGCAACAACAACAACCATGATCATGATCAGCAGCAACGGGCGCGTGCCTCGACAGAAGAAGAGGAGGAGGAGCCTGCAGCTGCTCCAGGCAACAAGTTCCCTTTCTGCAAGAGTCCTCCTACTCATCATCAGGCCGCCGGCTTTCTCACCAGAGATTGCAGCAACAAGACCGCGGCGGATTACGAAACTTCAGAGAAAAAGCAAGCTGCTGCAGAGATCATGTCGAGGACGAGTGCTGCTTTCTCGTCATTGCTAAGACCCTGGAAAGCCCTGTTCGGCACGAAGAAGTCGTCGTCGTCTTCGAGCAAGCTGCTGCACACGAGATCGACATCAAGGGAGGCGGAGCATCTAGATCAGTCTAGTAGCCTGGGGATGATCAGCCGCTTGTCCGACGCGGCCTCGACGTCGTCCCCGATCATCAGCTGGTCTGCTCCCTTGCAAAGAACCGCCCCTCTTTCACCTATCAACAACTGCAGTCGATCATCACTTCCATACAGCTTCGCTGATCACGAATCAGCAGCAGCAGCACCGCTTGCGTCTGCACCCATCGCCACCACCGCAGAAGCAGACCAGCAACCAGACAAAGACCGCACACTGAGATTGTTAAGGCGGGAGTTGAGCTTGCACAATGTCCGCAATTCCTCAAGATTGTTGCCAGCACCCAATGCTAGCACTAGTGCCAAAGCTGCACAACAGAAGATGGAGCCGCGTCTGACGCATTCACAGTCTGCGGTCATGTCTTCTACTACATCTGCTAATCCTCGCTCATGGTGTAGACAGCAGCAACATCATGAAGACAGTTGCGCCACGCCAAAGCTGCCGTCAAGGGAGCACTGGAAGAAATACGTGAAGATGCTCAACCCATTAAATACGAAAACATCCCAACACACGCAGGAGTCTCTTTGCAAGATTGACAACAGCCGCATCAATGCTACTTCATCACCATCACCATCATCATCAGGAGCAGCAACAGCAACAACAACAGCAACAACAAACACTCCTGTTTGCACTCCTTCAAGAAAATCATATGGTAGTAGCAGCAGTCTCCCCACCATAAAGCTGCAGGCATCGTCATCAGAGTCCGGAACCGGTACCAAAGCTCATGCAGCAGCAGCAGCAACAACAACAGGCTCCAAAATCTCAAGAATCATAGCTTCGAGTGTCATGACTCCCAGGTCCAAATCTGTGAACCCAACTTCTCACACCAGTGCTGGAATGAGCCTAGCTGCCACACGCGGAGTAACAATCAACCAGAGCACCATTTCTGAGCAACATAATGCAGTGCAAGGAGCCATAGCCCACTGCAAACAGTCCAATTCTGGTCTGCTTCTCCGCTCCACCTCCTCTTAATTAGCATGCAAAGTCTGTTTTCAGGAGTTCAGCTCAGATCATAGGTCCATGATATCCAACATTACGCTGCGAGAGACCATGAAATCTTGCTGTTGACCCAGCTGATCAGAAGAAGATTATCATCCTCACTCACCAAAAAGCCCAAATTCCTGCTCAACTTGTTAGCATGACCTTTCATGAGAAAAAAATGCCAGAAAATTCTTCCTCATGAGGACTGATCGATTGCACATCATGCCCATGATCCATCCTTTCATAGTATTGCATGCTTTTTATGGTTATAAAAGTTTCAATGGTCACAAATTTTACTCATCTGCCCAGCCTTGGCAAGCTTGGTCTATGATTGAATAGCACAGGGTTTCTCTAGAAGTGCAAAAGTCACAAAGCTAATCTTTTTTCTCTCACCAGGGAAGATGTCTATGAGATCTTGTCTTTGATACCTGACATGATTTTTGTTTCTGAGAGAAGGTAAGATCAACTTGCAGCTCCACACATGCCTCACCTCTGTTCAAAAACCCTACAAAACTTTCTTAGCACAAGTTTGGTCTCTAATTCTTGGAATTGATTTTCACTGTCAGGATCTAGAGGAGTATTGCCTATGATGGAATTTTTAGCACTAGATTAATCCATAACTTCCTTATGGTTCTCCTAATCTGTTGTCTTGCCAGTTCTTGCTTGTGTTGTCATCTGTGTCCTGCCAATGAACTTGCTAAGAAGATCATCATCATCCATAATTGAGTATTGTTGGAGGACCAAGGAGACAAATATATAACCCAAACATGTGTGATGTAGAGATTACTTTGTGTGTAGAATGGAGAATGTATGTTATTTGTGTCTCTAGACTGTTAGTTTCAGAGAGATTAGGGAGGTTTTCAGTAAGCTGTTGTGAGGAAGGAAATGTCATGAAGAATGGATTGAGTTTTGAGGCAAGATTTTATGCTTGAGAGGTTGTATTGATCTGAGATGACTTGAAGATGATGTAACATTTGATCAGGAATTCAAGGGCTCCATGTGCATATTGATATGTATTCCACATTCAGCAGACATAGAATCAAGGAAACTTGTCAGTTTATATGCTTAGGCCTTATAGTTTTTCTTGGAGAAATTGTGTTGAAGAAATCTCTACATTATGAGCAGAAAACTAGTGAACAATTTTCTGTTACAAACCCATTTCTGGAGAAAGGTTTGGAGTTTGGACCTACAGTCTTAGCAGAGCATAGAGAGATCCCTCAAAACCCAACATGAAATTAAATTCACATGTGAAACTATGGAATTTCAACATAGAAACTTTGAAACACTACAAGAGAATGTCGTTTTTCTCACACAAAAAAGCAATAAGTGCCATAACCTAATGTCAAATTGCCATTTTAATGTAATATATGCCACAATAAACACTAAATATTGTACATTGTAATGGATGAAACCACAAAGTTACCTCAGACATGTCATGAGCTGCAACTTATTGTGTGAGAAAAATCACATTCTCTTGGAGTGAAACTTGCAGACAAATTTAGCATATAGGCTATCAATGTCCACTCAAAAGTCTCCAATAGGTCACATTCTCTCTGTTTTCTGTCAACTTATGGAAATGGTATCATCTTGTTCTGACACAAGTTCATCAATAAGTGTTCTATTTTTCTGTGTCATATGGCTAGAGAAAGCTGTTTTGGCATTCTAATGTACATGTATAGCTTTTCACTCCTTGTGATTGTTATACCATTCATTTTCTTCAATCCTAAATATGTAAACTTGAAGCCAATGGTTGGGACTGGGCAGCATGATGCATAGTTAATTCTGTCAACTTGTACCAGTGAAGTGATCATTGAGAATTGGTTGAATGAACATCATTTTGATGGATGGTTTTACTATGAATGAGCTTATGCTTGACAACTAATGAAGCTAATTGGCAGTAATTGATGTTCATGCGAATTGCCTTGTAATTGGTATGCAAACACAAAACTCCTAGTTAGATCAACTTTTGTGGGATTTTCTCAAATTCAATGAAGCATGCACATTCAAAACACAAATATCTTGACCCTCCTAAGTTTAGTATTCAAGTGTGTAACATCTTGCTGGTGTTCGCATAGAAAGCATGATGATCTTCAATTTCTTCATTTTCATTCACAGCAACATTCACTTGGCTTGAAACATGTCTCCCATTTTCAAAGCTCCCATTTTGCTCCATTATTTTTACCATTGTAAGCCAACTGGCCAAGTGGCCAAGTGTACTACACCAATCATAATGACTGCTAAATATGGCAACCCTCTCACCTGTACAAGTAGGATGGCATGCCATATGGGGGAACCTTGGTTGCTATGCCAAGCAAATGCCCTCCTATAATCTACAATTGTAACCCTATAATCTCAACAATTACATATACAATTCTCAAGATTCCTTCTAGACTCCTTTTTTTTCATTTTCTTTTCTTCTAACTCTCAAAATTGATTTTTCCTTCTTCAAGTCTTTATGCAATGGTCTACTCAAATGAAAGATTGTCAACTCTAAACTCTAAAGCCACTACTAACTTGATGTAAGTGTTTAGTAAATGACTCAACAATGTCATCACAACATCAATCTCCTCTATTTAGCTTCAATAACATCTAGACATTTCACCACTTGTTTAACCTTGTTAATTATAGAGTTGGAACTACTCATTTTTAAGGTTGAATTTCTTTTTTTGAGAAAAAGTTTGTTCAATTGTTGTTTTGATTCACAAATTACACTAAATGATCCCAAATCTCTTTGGTAGTAGCTAATCTATTCACATGCATTAGTTGTGAATCTTGTCAAAATCAATTTTTTCAATGTTGTGAAGTGATACCTAGTTTCATCAAATGGTACCCAATTTTTCTCACTTTCCAATTACACTCAAAGTGTGGATGAAACATGGATTTGGGGAATTAGGGTCCAAAGACACGATGACTTTACAAATGACTTTAATATGTACAAATTATAATCAAAGGAAGAAAACATTGAATATGTACACACACACCTACATAGAAGTCTCAAAAAGTGAAGGCAAAATAAACTATTTCATGATGCAAGCACAAAAGAAAGCCGTGTCTTTGGCATAGCAAATGCTTATCAATTGACATGTTTGAAAGTCTAATATATCAAATTAACGTTGAAAATGTGTGTTATATTTATACAATGTTTTTTAGCATATAAATTTAAATTCTAATAAGTGAAAACAGTTCAATGGATATAAAATATCTTTTAGCATGTTTTTAAATTATTAAATTTTTTGTTAAAAAAAGATTGTGAAACAATATAAAAATCAATCTTTCAACACCATCTCAACATTGTTGGACCAACCTTGTGTTACCACATCAACCAATCAAGATTGCTCAAGAATTATCTAAACATTCCTTTTGGTTTCTATAATCTTGATTAGACCTTTCAAGAGCTTGCAAAAAACTTTTATTACCTTAATGGGCTTGCATAAAATATCCTAGTGCTCCAATCCTAGATTAAAGCTTTTATCCTACATGAGAATTCAGATTTGTAATGAACATCACTTCTTGAAAATATACGAGCTAAACTATAATTAAAACATGGTTTCAAAATGAATTCAAAGGATTCATACACATTTACCTTGCATTTAAACATACACATTTCCAAGATTCAATGTTCCAAACACACAAGGCTACATGGACAAAAACATAAAATCAAAAGTATGGAAACTTGGGAATTTCAACATCTAAAATGTTTTCTTTCAAGTCTCAAAGTCATAATTATCTCTTCATTATCTTGGCCATCCATCATAAACATACCAAAATTTCAACACTAATTTCTATGGTTTTCCATTGCAATTACATGATAGTTGCAACAAATCTCAACAAAATCCAAAATTTTAAAATTTGACCAAAGATCATGCAGCCCCTAGAAATGCACACATTATCAAAACACACACAAGGGTGCCATTTGTAAACTCATTTCGTATTGCAATTTCAAAACAATTGCAATGATATAATAGTACAAACCATAAATCCCATATGTACTAGGGTTTTTTTTTCAAAAATGCGTGGAGGCCAAAAAGGCTAATGCCATTTTGTTGGCAGAGCAAAGTTTACGATTGAAAGGTTTTCCAAGTTGCAATTTCAAGCATCCCCTTTAATATTTTTGTTGTTTTTTAGCTATGTTTTTAAAAAAGTAATTGGTTATTTGGCAACAATGAATTTTTGAGTATATATATTTTGACAATTATTAGATTTTAAAATTAAACATTTTTGGTGATTAACATGTTTACAACATCTGTGTTTTGGCAATCTGCATGTATATACTATTTTTGTTTTGGTGACACACACCTAATTTGCCATATATTTGGGTTCCTTAATGCTTCAGCCAAATTATTCAAAACTTAATTAAAAGGAAAGCTTCCCCGACAAAGTCAAACCCCAACCACAAAGGTCTTGCCCATGCAATAAGGAAGGTTTGCACCTTCCACACATTAGAAAAAAAATCAGCAAACAAAAACCTGCAAACATCCAACCCCAACACCCACATGTTTTTTTGCACATCAAAATTGATCATTTGCAATCAAAATGGAACAATCAAAATCAAGACATTTCTTTGCAAGCAATAATATGATACATCAAAACAAAACACCAAAAAAAATTTAAATGAAAAAAAATGTGCTTTAGATGAGCAACATTTTGAACTTGAAAACACTTTGAATTTGTTGCAATCTAAAACTAGCAAGCTGAATCCCAAATCTTGATGCCTCAAAACAAAAAGGCACTAAGATTTATGCTAAACAAAATTGCCCAAAAATTGCAAAGCTTTACCAATTTGCTTGGTACCTAACCTTCTAATCTTTCCAACCTAGAATAACATCATCATATGGAAAAGTAGACAAGCTAAAAAACATTTAGCTAAACATGCAAACACAAACATCCAAATGTGTTGTCAAACGGTTTCGTAGCCGGTTCTTCATGAAGGTTAAATTGCTAAAAGTCCTTTCATCCTCCACGAAACCCAAGACCTGAACCATAGCAATTTCAACCAACTTTTTATACTCACTTAACTTGCATATCATAATAGGGAAGCTAATGATCTTCATCCATAATCTAGAGACGAAGTTATTATCAGAGCTCTCAACCATTATTGGCTCTGCATTGTGACTCATAATTAGTTGGAAAAAAAAAGACTACTCATTAAGCAATTTCGAATCTAATAGTGGTTGAACAAAGGCTCCAACTTTGGTTTTCTTGGGAACAGAAAATGCAGCCTTGATAACTACCAAATGGATTGGAAATGTTACATCATACATTTCAGAATTCAACTAGTATTGAGGATAAATCATCCCCATCCCACTCATTATCTCATGGTCAGGAAATCACCATTACAATTTGAAAATTAAAATCTAAGTTATTTTTTGTGCATGTTTGCCACACCTTGGCTACCACTATGATTACATCCTCTTCATGAACTAGATGGCAAAATTCATCACTAGATCAAGTGTGCACGCCAAATGTTTGTTCATTGATCTTCAAGCCAAAAATCTATTGTGGATGTGTAGAATCAGACCACCAATTTAAAGGTAGTTGTTGGTTGATCAGAGAATTAAAGGCATCAAAGGTAGGACCCTCAAAATAAGAATATGAATCAATGTACAAGTGGAACAACTCCGCCTTTGCAAGCTTCACAACATCCACAAACTCAACAATGAACACATCCCAATGTTGTGCAAATTTGATAAAAATTTGCATGACTTCCAACATGAACAACGAACATGGCAAACCAAGAATAAGTTCAGGGTCACCAAGCAAAACCAAATTGTTTTGAGCTGCCTTGGTTTTGGATGAATCAAGATGCATCTTCATGATCAAGGATTTATACTTAAACATAACGTGCTTAAGAAGGCTCAACATGTTGATCCAACGCATCTTCACATTCCATAGCAACTTCTGGCCTTTAATAGCAAGTGTCTTTACAAGCTTTACAAACTCAAGATACTTCTTCGGGCTATGAATAAAAAATGCATACAAGGATTGTAACATTGCTTCATTGTGAGACATGAGAGGCATTTTCAACAAAACAACAATTGCCAAGTTAGTTTGATGTGCCATGTAGTGCACACCAAGGAGATAAAGAGCGGTGTTCTCTTTCACTTGTGTAGTAAATGCCAATGTGATGACCTTGAAACACAAAGTCCTCGTCACACCCAAGACAAACCCAACAAGAGGCAAGTTACTCTTCAACTAAACCTCCGAACTTCACGATAAGATAATGGCAGTGTTGTTTTCGATTATGGCACCCACCTTGACTCATTCCAAGGTTAATAAAATTGGAATGTGAATCCAATTTTGCATCACATAAGCATGCAAGTTTATCCATTGTTGATTGTTAATAGTTGTCCTCTCATCTACACTCAAAGCAAAGAAAGCAAAATCTCACACAGTAGTTTTTGTGTTTTACAACACAACTTTGTGCATTGATTATACCATTTCCCACCACTATTATCAATCTAGTGTTTCCTTGGGTTGTTCTTGACATTTAATAGCAAGTACAAATCTCTAAGAGATTCAAATTTTATCATCGATCACCCATGGCTTAACAAATGAAAAATACTCACAAACTAGAAAAAAAAATTTGGAGCTTGCGTGAACCTTAGATTGAACCAAGTTGAGTACAAACTCTTTGCCTCTACTCATATAAATCCTTTCGTTTTTGTTGTGGGTAGCATCATTATTGTAATACCAATCTCCCATGGCAACATCAAAAGTAGCAACTATAGCCCTACGATGATTGGCACGTTTTTGGAGAATATCCAACTTGGGAGACAAGAATTTTCTTTTCTATCAATGGTAGAACATATGACACACTTGACTTGAGAAACTAAACCATCTAGTCTCAAAACGAACTAAACCCAAGGAAATTGCACTACCCAAGTATCTTGGAAAACCCTATATTTGTCATAGGATCTTTTAGGTTTTTTCAAAGGTGGTTCATTTGCATGGGAGGTACTAGCCTAAAATGGATCAATGGCTAGAAAAATGGAAATGGATGGAAACTTGGAAGAACTTAGGGTTGAAGAGCAAAAAGTTGAACTTTGAATAAGGATCGAAATACCAAAACC